>JACCEE010756154.1_pt1 | contig 31720 bp, 23 predicted proteins | sample 7449931 | NCBI WGS metagenome assembly JACCEE01 (sample SAMN15323457, study PRJNA562643) | freshwater metagenome | isolation source: river surface water | place: USA:Blue River Watershed | collected 2017-08-19 | reverse complement strand
TGATGCCGAAGGCGCCGGCACCGGCCAGCGCGACTTTGATGGGTTTGCTCACAAAATTCTCCAGGATTTAAGCAGTTTCAAGAATGGCATGCCCCACCGCCGTGTTCGACGCGGGCACATGGTAGAAGCGGTGCGTGACCTTGGGTGGCTTGCCGGTGACCTTGCCGTTGCTCACATCGGGCATGGCGCCACGGGCAATCAACCACATCACCAGTTCAATGCCTTCGCTGCCCGCTTCGCGCACATACTCGATGTGCGGCGTTTGCGCGCATGCGACAGGGTCATGGATGAGCTTGTCCAGCCAAGCGTTGTCCCACTCGCGGTTGATCAACCCGGCACGCGCACCCTGCAGCTGGTGGCTCATACCGCCCGTGCCCCAGATGTGCACATTGAGGTCTTCGTCGTAACTCTCCACAGCTTTGCGAATGGCTTGCCCCAGGTTGAAGCAGCGCTGCCCACTGGGCAGCGGGTATTGCACCACGTTGACCGCAAAGGGAATCACCGGGCACGGCCAGGCATCTTTGACGGGATCGAGCTCGCCCACCATCAGCGACAGCGGCACCGTCAAACCGTGGTCCACATCCATCCGGTTGACGATGGTGAGGTCAAAATCTTGCTGGATCACGCTGTGCGCAATGTGCGAAGCCAATTCCGGATGCCCCTTGACCACCGGCACTGGGCGTGGACCCCAGCCTTCATCGGCGGGTTTGTACTCGGCGGCCGTGCCAATCGCAAAGGTGGGAATCACGTCCAGGCTGAACGCGGTGGCGTGGTCGTTGTAGACCAGAAACACCACGTCGGGCTTGTTGTCCTTCATCCATTGCTTGGAGAAGTCGTAGCCGGCAAACAAGGGCTTCCAGTAGTCTTCTGTGGTTTTGCCCATGTCCATGGCGGCGCCAATGGCGGGCACGTGAGAGGTGTAGACCGAGGCGGTGATGCGTGCCATGTTCAGTGCTCCTTGGTTGCAGCCAGACCGGCAGCACCTTGCGGTTGCCGGTGGGGTTGGGCGTCGCCGTCCTCGCCGAGGTAACGGTTGCCCACCACCGAGCGGCCGCCCTTGATCATCATGTTGCGGTACTCCTCTTCGGTCATGCCCGTCATGGAGCCCGCCATTTGCTGGAAACTTTTGCCATCGGTGGCCCCAATGCGAGCCAGGAAGTAGATGTTGCCGCCCGTGCGCATGCACCAGTTGAGGTCGCGGGCCAGCACGGCCTGCTTTTGCTCCTCGGTCATGGGCCATTCATCCAGATACGCGCGCTCGTTGGCCTTGAAGCGGGCGCGGTTCTCGGCCTTCATCAGGCTGGTGCAGAACTGGTTGAGCCAGTAGCCGCGACGCGACTGGTCGGCGTCAAAGATGATCGTGCCGGGCACGTCCTTGTAGGGTTTGTCTAAGGCCATGAGGGTTCCCTTGGTTCGATGGCTAAGCGGCGAATCAGGCGCTCGAGGTTATTGGACTTCTTCCGGCCAGTACAGGCGCATCGGGTTGTCCACCAGCAGCTTGCGCTGCAACTCGAGGGTCGGCGCGATGTGCGGGATGAAGTCCACCAGCAGTCCATCATCGGGCATGTGGTCCTTGAGGTTGGGGTGTGGCCAGTCGGTGCCCCAGAGCACGCGGTCCGGGAACAATTCAACCACGCGGCGAGCGAACGGCACGACGTCGCGGTAGGCGTTCTGTTCACCCTGCAGGGCCTTGGGTCCTGCCAACGACAGGCGCTCGGGGCAGGACACCTTGCTCCACACGTTCTGGTGCTCGCGCATGAATGTGAGGAACAGTTCAAACTCAGGCCCGTCGATGGGCTTGCTCACATCGGGTCGCCCCATGTGGTCCACCACCACCGTGGTGGGCAGCGCTGTGAAGAAATCCCACAGTTCAGGCAGGTCGACGGCTTCAAAGTAGATGACCACATGCCAACCCCACTTGGCAATGCGGGCGGCAATTTCCATCAGTTCGTCCTTGGGTGTGAAGTCCACCAGACGCTTGACGAAATTGAAGCGCACACCGCGCACACCGGCGTCGTGCATGGCCTGGATCTCGGCGTCACTCACGCTGCGGCGCACGGTGGCAACGCCGCGCGCCTTGCCCCCCGAATGCACCAACGCATCCACCATGGCCCGGTTGTCCGCACCATGGCAGGTGGCCTGCACCACCACATTGCGGGCAAAGCCCAGGTGGTCGCGCAGGGCATACAACTGGTGCTTGGATGCATCACACGGGGTGTACTTGCGCTCGGGGGCGTAGGGAAATTCCGCGCCCGGACCAAACACATGGCAATGGGCATCGACAGCGCCTGCAGGCACGTGAAAGTGAGGCTTGGACGGACCGCTGTACCAGTCCAGCCAGCCGGGGGTTTTGGTGAATTCGCTCATGGGGAGGGGCAATTCCAGGGTGGTGTCATGTGATGCGTGATGAAAGCGCGATGATGCAATGCAAGGTGCGGGGTTCAATCCGGCTTGATCTGCGCTTCGCGCACCAGCTTCTCGTACCGCAACCGCTCTGACCGGATCAAGGCGCCAAATTGCTCGCTCGACCCCGGTACCACCTCGCCACCCACCGCCGTCATGCGCTCACGCACATCTCGGGTTTGCAAGGCTTTTTGCACCTCGGCGTGCAAGCGTGCCACCACAGGCTTGGGCGTCGCGGCGGGCGCTACCAGGCCGTACCACACCGAGGCCTCGAAGCCCGGAAAACCCGATTCGGCAATGGTGGGGGTGTCCGGAAAAATCGCCGTGCGGGTCGGGCTCAGCACCGCGAGCACTCGCAGCTTACCGCTGCGCACATGGGGTTGCACCTCCAGCGCATTGACCGCCACCAGGGGCACCTGCCCGCCGATGACATCGGTGATGGCGGGCGAACCACCGCGATACGGAATGTGCTGCAACTCAATGCCGGCGGCCCGCGCAAAGAGTTCGATGGCCAGGTGCGGCGTGGATCCATTGCCTGGGCTGGCGAACGACAACACCGGCGACTTGGCTTTGGCCACCTCGAGAAACTTGGCAAACCCGGTGAGGTTGGACGCTGTGCTGGTGGCAAGGACCACGGGCACTCGGCCCACCAAGGACACGGGCACCAGATCGCGCTCGGCATCAAAGGGGGGCGGTTGATACAAGGCCATGTTGGCCGCCAAGGCATTCGCCGCCAGCATCAGCGTATAGCCATCAGGCTCGGCCGCGATCACTGATTTGACAGCAATGTTGGTGCCTGCCCCGGGTTTGTTCTCCACCACCACGGGCTGTCCCAGACCAGTGGAGAGACTTTGTCCCACGGTGCGGGCCACGATGTCCACTGCGCCCCCAGGGGCGTAACCCACGACCACCTTGATCGGCTTGGAAGGATAAGCCTGTGCCAGAGCCTGTGCCTGCGATCGTGAGGCAAGGCTGGCGCCCACCCCCAGCGTCACTGTGGCGGCGGCGCGGGTCAGCAGTTGACGACGCGACGTGTCGGTCATAGACCCGGTCAGCGCTGAGCGCTGAGCTGGCCTCTTTGCCTGGTGTGTCATCGTCTGGACCTCAATCGATGTAGCGCAGGCCGGCTTTTTCCAGCGGCTCACGCATCTTGTACATGTCCAGGCCGAGCACGCCGGACGCCAGCTTGTTGCGTTTCTCGCCTTCGTTGGCTTCACGCGCCAGCGCAGTCTCCAGGGTCTTGGCGGCCATGGCCTTGGGCACGCACACCACGCCATCGTCATCGGCCACGATCACGTCACCCGGCTGCACGCTCATGCCGGCGCACACCACGGGGATGTTGACCGAGCCGATGGTGGCCTTGATGGTGCCCTTGCTGCTGATGGCCTTGCTCCACACGGGAAAGCCCATCTCGGTCAGCGTCTTGACGTCCCGCACACCCGCGTCGATCACCAGGGCGCGGGCTCCACGTGCCTGGAACGAGGTGGCGAGCAAGTCGCCAAAATAGCCATCGGTGCATTCGGCGGTGATGGCGGCCACCACAATATCGCCGGCTTGGATCTGCTCAGCCACCACGTGCATCATCCAGTTGTCGCCCGGATGCAGCAGCACGGTGACGGCCGTGCCCGAGACTTGCGCGCCGGCGTAGATGGGCCGCATATAGGGTTTCATGAGACCCACGCGGCCCATGGCCTCGTGCACCGTGGCCGACCCCAGCGCAGCCAGTCGATCGGTCACATCGCGATCGGCGCGAACGATGTTGCGATAGACCACACCCAATTCATACATGTCGATTCTCCTGAAAGCAGTTCAGCCCCATGCCTGTCAGCGGCCTTGGGCCTTGAGGGTCGTGTCCAGACGCGAGAACACGCGGCGCGCATTGCCCTCGAACACCTGGAAGCGTTGCGCGTCGTTGAGGTTGGCCGTGGCCTGGACGTAGCGCTTGGTGTCATCGTAGTAATGGCCGGTGCGCGGGTCGATGCCGCGCACGGCGCCAATCATCTCACTGGCAAAGAGGATGTTCTCCACCGGGATTACCTCGGTGAGCAGGTTGATGCCGGGCTGGTGGTACACGCAGGTGTCAAAGAAGATGTTCTTGAGCAGGTGCTCTTCGAGCAACGGTTTTTTCATCTCCTGGGCCAGACCACGGAAGCGCCCCCAGTGGTAAGGCACGGCACCGCCGCCATGGGGAATCAGGAACTTCAGCGTGGGAAAGTCTTTGAACAGGTCGGAGGTCAGGCATTGCATGAAGGCCGTGGTGTCGGCGTTCAGGTAATGGGCGCCGGTGGTGTGAAAGCAGGCGTTGCAACTGGTGGAGACGTGGATCATCGCGGGGATGTCGTACTCCACCATCTTTTCATAGATGGGGTACCAGTGGCGGTCGGACAGAGGTGGGCTGGTCCAGTGGCCTCCGGACGGGTCCGGGTTGAGGTTGATTCCCACAAAGCCATACTCCTTGACACACCGCTCCAACTCGGGGATGCAGGTGCGCGGATCCACCCCCGGCGATTGCGGCAGCATGGCGGCACCGATGAAGTGGTGGGGGAACAACTGCGACACGCGATGGCACAGTTCGTTGCAAATGGCGGCCCAGGTGGACGACACCTCGAAGTCGCCAATGTGGTGCGCCATGAAGCTGGCACGCGGGCTGAAGATGGTGATGTCACTGCCCCGCTCTTTCATGAGCTTGAGCTGGTTGGTCTCGATGGTTTCGCGCAGCTCGTCGTCGCTGATCTTGAGTTCGCTGGGCGAAGGCTTGGCCGACGTGTCGGTGATGCCGGCAATCTGTCGGTTGCGCCAGGCTTCGAGCGCTTTGGGGGCTGTGGTGTAGTGCCCGTGCACGTCGATCACGAGGGGCTGTTGCTGGCTCATGGATGTCCGTCTCCTGCTTGAGAAATTGAAAGTATTGGCGTTGATATGACTGCGGTTCAGCGTGCCAGCGTGGAGGCCGGCACCATCACCTCGCCACGCATCAGCAAACGCGCGGTGCGCAGCAGTGCGGCGCGGGTGACGGCTTGCGGGTTGGCGGGGTCCAGCCCCAACTCGACACTGAACTCACCGGTGGGGTGTTCCACCGACACCGTCTGCGTCAGACCGCCCGGCATGACGGCCAATCCTTGGGTCACCGATCCCTCGAGAACGCACGCCGTGGCAACCGTCACAGCGGCCAACACGCCGATGGCGTCATGGCACACATGCGGGATGAAACTGCGCGTGGTGAGGCTGCCACCCTCGCGGGGCGCGGCCACCAGCGTCATCTTGGGGTAGTTCTTGTGTGTGACATCACCCAGGCCCATGCGCGGCGAGATCTGGCGACGCAAGGCCTCGATCCGAGTCTTGAGGTCGGTGTCAGCGTTGAGCTCGGCCACAGACTCGTAGCCGGTACGACCCAGGTCACTGGCGCGCAACATCACGAGCGGCATGCCGTTGTCAATGCAGGTCACGTCGATCTCGAACGGCTCGAAGCCAGCCAGTTCTGCTGTGGGTTCCACACGAATGCGATCGAGTACCTGGCCGGTGGGCAACAAGCTGGGGCAGACCGAGCCGGCGGTATCCAGGAAGTTGATGGTGATGGGCGCAGAAGAGCCCGGCGCACCATCGATACGGGCGTCGCCCTCGTACTCCACATAACGCCCCTGCGGCCCCAGGGGTGTGCGTACCGTGATGTCGCACTGCATGTCGGTGTTGAGGGTCAGCACACGGAAGGTGCTGGTGTCACCTTGCGCTTGCAGCAGACCGGTCTCCAGCGCAAAGGGCACAACACCGGCCAGCATATTGCCGCAGTTGGGCGTGGTGTCCACCGTGTCCTGGTCCGGTTGCAACTGGGCAAACAGGAAGTCCAGGTCCACGCCGGGTTTGGCGCTGCGTCGCACGATGGCCACCTTGCTGGTCAACGGGTGAGCGCCGCCCAGTCCATCGATCTGACGGCGGTCGGGAGAGCCCATGGCAGCCAGCAACACACGGTCACGCGCGCCGGTGTCCGCGGGCAAATCGGCCTCATTGAAAAACGGTCCTTTGGAGGTACCGCCTCGCATGAACAGGCAGGGAATGGCAAGTTGTTGCATGGGTAAATTCTAGGAAGGACACCGGGGGTGCGGTGCTGAGTTTGGGCTCTAGCTGATATTCAATTATCGAATATCATGCAAATAGATATTCAATCGGTTGAGGATTTTCATGGATCTCAAACAGCTGGAGTCGTTTGTCCGTGTGGCGGAACTCGGCAGCTTCACCCGGGCTGCCGCGGTGCTGCAAGTGCCACAGCCCCTGCTCAGTCGCCATGTCCGTCAGCTGGAAGTGGAGTTGCACCAATCCTTGCTGGCCCGCAACGGTCGAGGCGTGACCCTGACCGAGGCGGGGCGCGTCTTGCTGGAGCATGCCCGTGGCATTCTGCACCAGGTGGCGGTGGCGCGTGAGGAGCTGGAAGCGGTGCGTGGCGCGCTCTCGGGTCGCGTGTCGATTGGGTTGCCCCCCAGCCTGTCGAAGCTGATCACCGTGCCCCTGACCTTCGAGTTTCGCCAGCGCATGCCCAAGGCACAACTCAGCCTCACCGAGGGCTTTTCGCTGTTGATGGTGGAGAGCCTGCGTGCAGGTCGCCTGGACCTGGCCGTGTTGTACAACCCTGCTCCGTCGCCGGACCTGGACATGAGCCTGCTCCATGAGGAGGCGCTGATCCTGATCGCGGGTCGGCAGACCCCTGGCAAGAACAAGGTCGCTGCCCTGCCGCCCACGGTCACCCTCGACACCCTGGCCGACCTGCCCTTGATTGCGCCGAGCCGCCCCAACGCCTTTCGGCTGCTGATCGAGTCCGAGATGCTGCGCATCCAGCGCAAGCCGCGCATCGTGCTGGAAATCGATGGCCTCAACGCCATACTGGAGCTGGTGCGCGAGGGCCTGGGCTACGCCGTGTTGCCCGCTTATACGCTGAGCAACTTCCCCGACACACAGGCGTTCACCACCCACCAGATTCAACAGCCGCAACTCATGAGTCAGTTGATGCTGGTCTGGTCCGCACGCCGCCCCATGACGAGCACCCACAAAGCTTCACTCGAGCTGGCCCGCGATCTGGTGGCCAGAACCGTCAACACGCAAAGGGTGTAGCCCGGCATCGCCTCGTCCAAACTGGCTGAGCAACCCATGCCGGCCAGGCAGCACACCCGCACCTTAGCTCAGCCCTTGGGGGCTGACCGGCTGCTCACTGCCGGGGGATTCCGGCGCGCTCAATCACCTGTCCCCACGCGCGAATTTCCTGCCGCAGCCACTCGTGGGCCTGCGCCGGAGTACCGGGCTGGGGCTCGAGGTTCAGGTCCAGCAACTGTTGTCGCACGGCGGGGGTTTGCAGGGCGGCAACGATCTCGCGGTTGAGGCGCTCGATCACAGCGGTGGGTGTGCGCGCAGGAACCGCCAATCCGTTCCAGGAAGACGCCAGCAAACCCTTGAGCCCTTGCTCTTGCGCGGTGGGTACATCCGGCAAGGCTGTGGCCCGGCGCTCACTGGTCACGGCCAGGGCTCGCAGGGCCTTGCCACGTAACTGCGGCAGCACAGGGCCGAGAATTTCCACCGCCATGTCGACTTGCCCACCGCGCAAGGCCGTCAGCACAGCTGGGGTGCCGTTGAAGGGCACCACCTGGGCTTGAATCCCCGCAACCAATTTGAACCATTCGGCTGTCAGGTGCTGGGTACTGCCGATGTTGATGCTGCCGATGTTGAGACGCCCCGGGTTCTCGCGGGCCCACTGCAGCAACTGGCCCAGGTTGGCGAAGCGACTGTCCACCGGGACCACCAGCGCGATGTCGAAGGTGGCGAGCAAGCCCACGGATTCGAAATCACGCAAGGGATCGTAGGGCAACTGCTTCATCATGCCAGCGCTCACCGCGGTGCCGTTGGAGACGAGCAAGAGGGTGTGGCCATCGGGATCGGCTTTGGCCACCAGATCGGCGGCCACCACACCCCCGGCGCCAGGTCGGTTGTCCACCACCACAGCTTGGCCCAGGGTCTCGGCCATGCGCTTGGACACGGTGCGCACCGTCAGGTCCGCCACACCCCCGGCCCCAAAGGGCACCACAATACGCAAGGCCTTGGTGGGAAACCCCGCAGCACCTTGCGCCCAGACACCTGAGGCACAGGCACTGCCTCCCAGGCCCACCAAAAATCGACGGCGGTTGACGCCCGGAAGCGGCGACGGGGAAAGCGTTGAATTCATTGTTTGACTCCAAGAAAGCGTGAGAACAACTCGGGTTGTTCCCAAAACACGATGGTCGGCATGTTAAGCCAGATGTCGCATCGCACGAACTGGCGCGAACAGAATCGTTTCGAAAAGCCTGCTGTTGGCGTATTTTTGTTAGAGTCCCGACATGTCCTTGACTACCCTGCCACCCCGCTTTGCGCCACTGCTGCAGTTGGCGCCCTCGCCGCAGGGTGGCTTTTCCAGCACCGTACACAGCAACCCCTGATCACACCATGACATCATCACCCACACCCCGCATTCAACGTTTGCTGATCACCGGCGCCGCCGGCGCTCTGGGCACGCAGATGCGCGCCTTGCTCAAACCTCACGTCCACAGCATGCGGCTGTCCGATATCGCGCCCATGCCGCCTGCACAAGCGCATGAGGAGGTGGTGGTGTGTGACCTGGCCGACAAGCGCGCCGTCGACGAGCTGGTGGCCGGCTGTGATGCCATCCTGCACCTGGGGGGCGTGTCGGTCGAGAAGTCCTTTGAGGAGGTGCTGGGCCCCAACATCTGCGGGGTATTCCATGTGTACGAAGCAGCTCGCCGCCATGGCGTCAAGCGGGTGGTGTTTGCCAGCTCCAACCATGCCATCGGCTTTCACTCCACCCAGGACACGCTGCAAACCGATTGCGCGTTGCGACCCGACGGGTACTACGGCCTGTCCAAGGCCTACGGCGAGTTGATGGGACGTTTTTATTTCGACCGCTATGGGGTGGAGTCTGCGTGCCTGCGTATCGGCTCATCATTTCCCGAGCCCAAAGACCATCGCATGTTGATCACCTGGCTGAGCTACCGTGACCTGGCCGAACTGGTGCGCTGCTGTCTCTATGCGCCCAAACTGGACCACACCGTGGTGTTTGGCGCCTCGGACAACCGCGATCAGCGTTGGTGGGACAACAGCGGTGCCGCGCATCTGGGCTTCAAACCGCAGGACAACACCGAGCCCTACCGCGCCAGCATCGAGGCCACGGAAAAATGGCCCGCAGAGGCCCCCCAAAGCCGCTTCATGGGCGGCATGTACGTTGTGGCGGGTCCCTATCCCATGTGATGCAGGCGGACAACGAGGGAATTCCAAGTACTTCAATCCGGGCACAATTCGCACCCATGACACCCGAACTCATCCCTTCGCAAACCCTGCCCCTGGACGCTGAACAGGCCCTGCTGATTGGCCGCCTCTGGCAGCCTGGCGCAGGCCCTGTGCTGGTACACGTGTGCCCGGATGGGGTCTATGACCTCTCGGCCGTGGCCAGCACGTGCAGTGAATTGCTGGATCGCGCCGATCGCGTGCAGGCTGTGCGTGCTCGACGTGGCACACGTCTGGGCGACTTGGCCACTCTGTTGGCCAACACCCCTCCCGACACGCGCCAGGACAGCCAACCCTGGCTCCTCGCGCCCTGCGATCTGCAGGCACTGAAAGCGGCCGGCGTGACCTTCGTGGCCAGCATGCTCGAACGCGTGATCGAAGAGCAGGCCCGCGGCGACGCCAGCAAGGCCGCAGCCGTGCGCGCTGCCGTCGTGGCCATCATGGGCGACAACCTGTCGGCCGTGAAGCCAGGCTCTGAACAGGCGGCTCAACTCAAGCAAGCCTTGTTGGCACAGGGTGCCTGGTCGCAGTACCTGGAAGTGGGGATCGGCCCGGATGCCGAGGTGTTCACCAAGTCGCAACCGATGAGCGCCGTGGGCACGGGTGTCGAGGTGGGACTGCACCCCAACAGTGAATGGAACAACCCCGAGCCCGAAATTGTGCTGGCCATCAACAGCCGCGGCGAGGTGGTGGGGGCCACACTGGGCAACGATGTCAACCTGCGTGACTTTGAAGGCCGCAGCGCGTTGCTCCTGGGCAAAGCCAAGGACAACAATGGCTCGTGCGCCATCGGCCCCTTCATTCGGCTGTTTGACGATCATTTCAACATCGACCAGGTACGTCAGTGCAACTTGGTCATGGAAGTTCGAGGACCGGACGGCTTTGTGCTGCAAGGCTCGAGCTCGCTGTCCATGATCAGCCGCGATCCGCTGGATCTGGCGTCTCAAGCCATCGGCAGCACGCACCAATACCCGGACGGGCTGATGCTGTTCTTGGGCACCATGTTCGCTCCCACACAGGAACGGCCAATCCCGGGACGCCCTGCCGGACAGGGTTTCACCCACGTGGTCGGCGATGTCGTGCGCATCACCACACCGTTGCTGGGCACCCTGGTCAACCGTGTGAACACGAGCGACCGCATTCCACCCTGGACTTACGGGGTGCGCGCACTGATGCAAGACCTCAAGCGCAGGGCTTGAATGGCAGCTGCGACGGCGCTGTGCGCTCACGGCGCGCGGGGAAGGAGAGCCCCCATCTCCAAATAGAGCACTAAAGAATTCTTTCTCTGTCATTCCCACGCCTGGCGGGCACGACTCCCACTTTTTTGACCCTCCGGGCTTGAATCAGGGTTTTTGACCCCAAGGTGGCTTGCAAAGCATTCATTCCTCTGACCACCATGTCCGACCCCTCCTCCACTGAACCCGGCTCAACGCCTGAGCATCCAACCGGTTCCAGCCAACCCAGCGCTTCCACCCCCTCGCCCCAAGCGACAGAGGTTTCAGGCGAGACCCCTCCCCCGACCGATCCCCTCGCCCAAGCGCTGGCCGAGGTCGCCATCCTCCAAGCCAAGGTATCGGAGCTCCAAGACCAATACATCCGCGGCCAGGCTGACGTTCAAAACGCTCGTCGCCGTGCTGATGAAGAGGTCTCCAAGGCACGCAAGTTCGCCGTCGAGTCCTTTGCCGACAGCATGTTGCCGGTGGTGGACAGCCTCGAAGCGGGCCTGGCCATACAGGAAGCAACGCCACAACAAATTCGCGAAGGTGCCGAGGCCACCTTGCGCCAACTCAAGAGCGCGCTCGAGCGCAACAAGGTGCTCGCCATTGACCCCGCGGCGGGCACCAAATTCGACCCTCACCAGCACCAAGCCATCAGCGTGGTACCGGCCGAGCAGGAAGCCAACACCATTGTCAGCGTGCTGCAAAAGGGCTACCTGATTGCAGACCGCGTGCTGCGACCGGCGCTGGTCACCGTGTCTGCACCCAAATAAACCGGCATGTGTTCAAGCGAATAGCCCCACGGCCGCAGGCCGCGACACTTGAACTCCACCGACCTATCCACAGATTCATCACAGTTTGATTGAAACCGGCGAGTCGCCCAACGCCTCGTCACACCGGAGAACACCATGGGAAAAATCATCGGCATCGACCTCGGCACCACCAACTCGTGTGTCGCCATCATGGAGGGCAACACCACGCGCGTGATTGAAAACGCCGAGGGTGCTCGCACCACGCCGTCCATCATTGCGTACCAAGAGGACGGCGAAATTCTGGTGGGCGCTTCCGCCAAGCGCCAAGCCGTCACCAATCCCAAGAACACGCTGTACGCCGTCAAGCGTCTGATCGGTCGTCGCTTCGAGGAGAAAGAAGTCCAGAAGGACATCGACCTCATGCCCTACACCATTGCCAAGGCCGACAACGGTGACGCCTGGGTGGAAGTGCGCGGCAAGAAGCTGGCGCCGCCGCAGGTCAGCGCTGAAGTGCTGCGCAAGATGAAGAAGACCGCCGAAGACTACCTCGGCGAAGAAGTGACCGAGGCCGTGATCACGGTGCCAGCCTACTTCAACGACGCTCAACGTCAGGCCACCAAGGATGCAGGTCGCATTGCGGGTCTGGAAGTCAAGCGCATCATCAACGAACCCACCGCCGCAGCCCTGGCCTTCGGCCTGGACAAGCAAGAGCGCGGCGACCGCAAGATCGCGGTGTATGACCTGGGTGGCGGCACGTTTGACGTGTCCATCATCGAAATCGCCGACGTCGACGGCGAAAAGCAGTTCGAAGTGCTGTCCACCAACGGCGACACGTTCCTGGGTGGCGAAGACTTTGACCAGCGCATCATCGACCACATCATTGCCGAGTTCAAGAAAGAGCAAGGCGTGGACCTCTCCAAGGACGTGCTGGCACTCCAGCGCCTGAAGGAAGCTGCCGAAAAGGCCAAGATCGAGTTGTCGTCCTCGGCCGCCACTGACATCAACCTGCCCTACATCACGGCTGATGCCTCGGGCCCCAAGCACCTGAACATCAAGCTCTCCCGTGCCAAGCTGGAGTCGCTGGTGGAAGAGTTGGTCGAGCGCACCATCGCACCGTGCCGCACTGCCATCAAGGATGCCGGTGTGAGCGTCAGCGACATCCATGACGTCATCCTGGTCGGGGGTATGTCGCGCATGCCCAAGGTGCAGGAAAAGGTCAAGGAATTCTTCGGCAAGGAACCGCGCAAAGACGTCAACCCGGATGAAGCAGTGGCAGTAGGCGCCGCCATCCAGGGCCAGGTGTTGTCGGGTGATCGCACCGACGTGTTGCTGCTGGATGTGACCCCGCTGTCCCTGGGCATCGAAACCCTGGGTGGGGTGATGACCAAGATGATCACCAAAAACACCACCATCCCGACCAAGTTCGCACAGACCTTCTCCACTGCCGACGACAACCAGCCGGCCGTGACCATCAAGGTCTTCCAGGGCGAGCGTGAACTGGCCAGTGGCAACAAATTGCTGGGCGAGTTCAACCTTGAGGGCATTGCCCCGGCGGCTCGCGGCACGCCGCAAATCGAAGTGTCTTTTGACATCGACGCCAACGGTATTCTGCATGTGGGCGCCAAGGACAAAGGCACCGGCAAGGAAAACAAGATCACCATCAAGGCCAACTCGGGCCTGTCCGAGGACGAAATCCAGAAGATGGTGAAAGACGCCGAACTCAACGCCGAGGAAGACAAGAAAAAGGTCGCCCTCGTGCAAGCGCGCAACCAGGGCGAAGCCGCGGTGCACAGTGTGCGCAAGAGCTTGAGCGAACACGGCGACAAGCTCGATGCCGGCGAGAAAGAGAAAATCGAAGCCGCGGCAAAGGAGCTCGAAGAAGCGCTGAAAGGTGAAGACCAGGCCGCTATTGATGCCAAAACCGATGCCTTGATGACGGCCAGCCAGAAACTCGGCGAGAAAGTCTATGCCGACATGCAAGCGCAACAAGCGGCAGCCGGCGCCAGCGCAGGTTCGGCTGATGCTGGCGGTGCTGCAAAGCCGGCAGACGACAATGTCGTTGACGCCGAAGTCAAGGAAGTGAAGAAGAAAGGCTGAGCCCCTTGACTCACGCGCACGCCGCGCCCGGGCTTGTTCTCAAGCCGGCGCGGCGACGTCGTTTCAACAGGATCCATCACCATGGCCAAACGTGACTTTTACGAAGTCCTGGGCGTTCCCAAAAACGCCGGCGAGGACGAAATCAAGAAGGCGTACCGCAAGCTCGCCATGAAGTACCACCCGGACCGCAACCAGGGTGAGGCCGGCAAGGAAGCCGAGGCCAAGTTCAAGGAGGTCAAGGAGGCTTACGAAATGCTCTCGGATGCCGAGAAGCGAGCCGCCTACGATCAATACGGTCATGCGGGGGTGGACCCGAACATGCGCGGAGGTCCCGGGGGACAACAAGGCTTTGGCGGATTTGCCGACGCGTTTGGCGACATCTTCGGTGACATCTTCGGTCAGGGTCGCCGCCCGGGCGGTGGTGGCGGGCGTCAGGTGTACCGAGGCAACGATCTGAGCTACGCCATGGACATCACGCTGGAGGAAGCAGCACTGGGCAAGGACGCGCAGATCCGCATCCCGAGCTGGGACGAATGCGACACGTGCCACGGCACCGGCGCCAAGCCCGGGACCTCGGCCAAGACCTGCGGCACCTGCCAAGGCAGCGGCACGGTGCAGATGCGACAGGGCTTCTTCAGCGTGCAGCAAACCTGTCCGCACTGCCGCGGCACCGGCAAGATCATTCCAGACCCCTGTGGCACCTGCCACGGCCAGGGCCAGGTCAAGCACCAGAAAACCCTGGAGGTCAAAATCCCGGCAGGCATTGACAGCGGCATGCGGATTCGCAGCACTGGCAATGGAGAACCCGGCACCAACGGTGGCCCGCCGGGCGACCTCTACATCGAGATCCGCATCAAACAGCACGATATCTTCGAGCGCGATGGTGATGACTTGCACTGCGCCGTCCCCGTGAGCTTCACCACGGCGGCTCTGGGAGGCGAAATCCAGGTGCCCACCTTGCAGGGTGAGGCGGCCATCGATTTGCCTGAAGGCACGCAAACCGGCAAGCAATTCCGGCTGCGCGGCAAAGGCATCAAGGGCGTGCGCTCGAGCTACCCGGGCGACCTGTACTGCCATGTGACGGTGGAAACTCCCGTCAAGCTCACCGAGCACCAGCGCAAGCTGTTGCGTGAGCTCGATGAGTCACTGCGCAAGGGGGGGCATAAGCACTCGCCCACCGAAGGCGGCTGGACCGAGAAACTGAAAAACTTTTTCAGCTGATCAACACGGCCAACGGCTGGCGTGCTCAGGCACCAGAGCGCGCCAGCCCAGATCTCGCTCGATGCGCTGGCGCAATGCATCGCTGGCCTCCAACTCGCCATGCACCACGTACACCTGATCAGGCGGTGCCGGCATTTTTCTGAGCCACGCCAACAATTGGCGACGGTCTGCATGGGCGGAGGCCGACCCCAGCTGGACCACCTCGGCACGGACGGGTACATCCTGCCCATGAATTCTGAGCGTGTCGCTGCCAGACGCCAGCGTGGCGCCACGGGTTCCGCCTGCCTGGTAACCGGTGAGGATCACCATGTTGCGGTGATTGGGCAAGTTCAAGGCCAGGTGGTGCAAGACGCGGCCGCCCGTGGCCATGCCACTGGCGGCCAGAATCACCATCGGACCGTGGTGACGTGCCAGCGCCTTGGACTGTTCGGTCGTTTCGACCATGCGCGCCACATGCGCCAGGGCTGCCAGCGCGCCCGCATCCAGCCGGTGGTCCTGCGGATGACGTGGATACAGCGCGGTGGTGTGCACAGCCATGGGGCTGTCCAAAAATACGGGAAGTCCATGCGGGATGTCGCCCTTGGCCTTGAGCCGGGCAATGGCATACAACACAGCCTGGGCACGACCCACCGCAAACACCGGCACCACCGCCACGCCGCCCCTGGCCGCCACGCGCTGCAAGGCCGCAGCGAGCTCTTGCTCGACTGCCTCATCGGGATGCTCTCGGTTGCCGTAGGTGGACTCGATCAGCACCGTGTCGGCCGCGGGAGGCGGATCCGGGGGCAGCATCAGCACATCGTCGTCGCGCCCGAGATCGCCCGACAACAGCAAGCGACGACCTGCCACTTCAACCAGCACACTCGCCGCGCCGAGGATATGCCCGGCACGGTGGAAGCTCACCCGCCAGCCGGGGATAGGTGAAAACACCTGGTGCCAGGGCTCAGCATGTATCAGGGGCAAACAGTCGACGGCGTCCTGCCGGGTGTAGAGCGGTTGCGCCGGGTGGTGGCGGGTGTAGCCATGACGATTCACAAAAGCCGCGTCTTCCTCCTGCAAATGCCCGCTGTCGGGCAGGAGAATGGCGCACAAGTCCCGGGTGGCCGAGGTGGCATGCACGCGTCCGCGAAATCCTTGTCGCGCCAGCAAGGGCAAATAGCCGCTGTGGTCCAGGTGGGCATGGGTGAGCACCACGGCATCGATCTGATCGGGTGCCACGGGCATGGCGGACCAATTGCGCAAGCGCAATTGCTTGTAGCCCTGAAACAAGCCGCAATCCACCAGCAAACGCTGGTGCTGATGCTGTACCAGGTACTTGGAGCCTGTGACGGTACCCACCCCGCCCAGAAAAGTGATATTCACGCTCATGAGATAAGTATGCGCTTAAATCACAGCCCATGTTGATGGACAATTCACACACATGAGGCTTTTGCACCGATCCCCGCTCTCGCTCGTGCTGTCGGGCAGTGCCTGGCTGGCCGTGATGGGCAACCTGCCCTTGTGGCAGGCACTTTGGCGCTTGCCGGATCTCCCCGGCTGGCGTGGCGTGGTCATGGGCCTGGTGATGGCGGGCATGGTGTTTTGCCTCTGCGTGGCGTTGTTGTCCGTCTTGAGTTGGCGCGGGTTGTTGCGCCCCGTCCTGCTGGCACTGGCTGTGATCACGGCGCTGAGTACCCATTACATGCTGAGCTACGGCATCGTGATCGACACCCCCATGGTCATCAATGTCCTCCAAACCGATGTGGGGGAAGCGCGCGACCAGCTCAGTCTGTCAGTGTTGCTGAGTGTGATGTTGATTGTCTTGCCCCTCCTGTGGTGGATGTGGCGCCGACCCTTGGTGTGGCCTCGCTGGGCGGTGCAAGGGGTGCACAACCTGGGGCTACTGCTCGGTGGTGTGGTCGGCACCTTGCTGTTGGCTTACCTGAGCTTTCAGGATTTCTCCTCTCTGATGCGCAACCACACGCAGATGCGGTATTTGATCAATCCGCTCAACACCGTGTATGCACTGGCAGAGGTGGTGCTGATTCCCACCCAGGTGGACCAGAAGATTCGCCCCTTGGGTGAAGACGCACACATCCTGCCGCTGCCCACCCGCAACGTCAAAGGACGGAGCCCCACCGCTCAAGCCTGGGGCGAACAGCCTCCCCTGTTGGTCATTGTTCTGGGTGAAACCGCTCGCAGCAGCAACTTCTCGCTCAACGGCTATGCGCGCAACACCAACCCCGCCTTGCAGCAACTGGGCGTGTTGAGTTATCGGAATGTCAGCTCCTGTGGCACCAGCACCGCAGCCTCATTGCCGTGCATGTTTTCGCACCTGGGTCGCGAGGGCCATGAGGCACGCACAGCCGAATACGAAAACCTGCTGGATGTGCTGACACGAGCCGGGTACCAGGTGATGTGGATCGACAACCAGTCGGGCTGCAAGGGCTTGTGCGATCGGATCCCGGCCGTGCGCACCAGCCAACTGCAACTCAAAACGCCGCACTGCAACAAAGGCGAATGCATGGATGCCGTCTTGCTGCCCGTGCTCAAGGAGCAACTCAGTGCAGCCCCGACCGCCGCGGCCACCCCGCACCGTCACAACGCCGGGTCTGTGGTGGTGCTGCACATGATGGGCAGCCACGGGCCTGCTTATTTCAAGCGCAGCCACGCGCCACACAAACCCTTCCAGCCCGAATGCACCAGCATCGTGCTGTCCGATTGCTCCAAAGAGGAGATCGTCAACGCCTATGACAACTCATTGGTGTACACCGACCACATCCTGTCCGAACTCATCCAATGGTTACGCCAACAAGCCGTGCAACGCCCCACGGGTTTGATCTACGTTTCGGACCACGGCGAATCGCTGGGGGAAAACAATTTGTATTTGCACGGCATGCCCTACGCCATCGCACCCCGCGTGCAGACCCATGTGCCCTTGATCACCTGGTGGTCCGATCAGTTCCAACGGGTGCGGGGCATCCGCGACGAGTGCCTCAAGCAGGACCTGGATCGGCCCTTGTCGCACGACAACCTGTATCACTCGGTGCTGGGCCTCATGCGCGTGGACACACAGACGTACAAAGCAGAGCTGGATCTGTTTCGGCGCTGCGATCCGTTCGCGTCACGTTGACGAAAGCTGCCGCGCACTCGGAGTCCAACCGCGCGGGTCTTCCCAGATCGGCCAGCATCGACCTCAGGTCCGGCCTAGGACCTCACAGGAAGCGGTCGAGCAATTTGCGGCTGTGACGGTCCATGCCCGCCAGGTGGCGGATCAGGTATTGCACGCCATGCGCATCCGACACGATCAGGGTGTTGGCCGTGAGTCGACGGATGTCCTCTTCGCCCTTGAGCACCAATTCGGTGTCGCCCCGGCTGGTCTTGACGCGCCACACGCTGGGCGTGGCGAAGCTGCTCACGCTGGTTAGGCACAAGATTTCGGGTAAGAACTCACGCCCCTGCAAGGCCAACTCCACGCTTGCACGCTGGGGTTCAGGCACGGCGTCGAGCTGGTCAATCCAGAGAATTTCTCGCCCCTCCCGGCTCATGATGGCAATGCCTTCGCGGGGCGACGCAATGGGAAACGCGCGGACAGGGACGACACGTTCGTGCACCGTGCCATCCTGCAACTGCAGCACCCACTGGCCCATGGCATCTTGCTGCAGCTCAAACGGCTCCAGGCATGGCCGCGCTTCGCCAGCCCGTGGGGTCCCCAACTGCGTGGTCAGCGTGACATCGTTGCCGTGGCTCATGCGTCCTCCTTGCTGGTACGCCCCGAGCCCAGCAGGGCCTCCTGGTCGGCCTGTGCCTGTCGCGCCTGGGCCTCGTACAAACGCCAGTAAGCACCTTGCCGCGCCATCAGCTCATCGTGCTGCCCCTCTTCAACCAAACGACCTTGCTCGAGAACCACGAGACGGTCAGCCCGGTGCAGGGTGGACAGGCGGTGGGCAATGGCGATGGTGGTCCGCCCCTGCACCAGGTTGTCCAGTGCGCGCTGAATTTCCTGTTCGGTTTCGGTGTCCACCGACGAGGTGGCCTCGTCCAGAATGAGAATGCGCGGGTTGATCAACAGCGCACGCGCAATCGAGATGCGCTGGCGCTCGCCTCCGGACAGGCCCTGACCGCGCTCGCCCACCAGCGAGTCGTAGCCCTGCGGGAGCCGCAGAATAAAGTCATGCGCATGCGCTGCACGTGCAGCCGCCACAATCTCCTCGCGCGTTGCGTTGGGCTTGCCATAGGCAATGTTGTCGGCGATGGTGCCAAAAAAGAGATACGGCTCCTGCAACACCAGACCGATGTGCCGTCGGTACTCACCCAGGGGTAGATGCCGGATGTCCACCCCATCGACCTGTATGGATCCTTCCGTCAGGTCGTAGAAACGGCAGATCAGATTCACCAACGTGCTTTTGCCCGACCCACTCTGCCCGACCAGGCCAATCATCTCGCCTGGGCGAATGTCGAGGTTCAGCCCGCGAATGACGGCACGGTTGCCGTAACGAAAACCGGCGTCCTGCAGCACGATACGGCCTTCCACCCGCTCCAGGTGCACCGGATTGGCCGACTCCGGCACGCTGGAGACATGGTCCAGAATTTCAAAAATGCGCTTGGCGCCTGCAGCCGCCTTTTGGGTGTGGGAGACGATACGGCTCATCGAATCCAGCCGGATGTAAAAGCGGCCGATGTACGCCAGGAAGGCGGTGAGCACACCCACGGTCACCCGGTGGTTGGCCACTTGCCAGATACCAAAGGCCCACACCACCAGCAGACCGATTTCGGTCATGAGCGTCACGGTGGGCGAGAACAAGCCCCACAGGAAGTTGATGCGGTCATTGACCGCCAGGTTGTGGCGGTTGGCTTCCTGGAACCGGGCCGATTCGCGGCTTTCCTGGGCAAAGGCCTTGACCACACGGATGCCCGGAATGGTGTCCGCCAGCACGTTGGTGAGTTCGGACCACACCCGGTCGATCTTTTCGAAACCCAGTCGCAGGCGATCGCGCACCGTGTGAATCAGCCAGGCAATGAAGGGCAAAGGCAACAACGTGGCCAAAGCAAGTCCTGGATCGATGGTGAACAGAATGATGGCCGTCATCACGATCATGATGACGTCGGTGGCAAACTCCATCAGGTGCAGCGAGAGGAAGAGGCACAGGCGATCGGTTTCGGCGCCGATGCGGGTCATCAAGTCGCCGGTGCGACGCCCGCCGAAGTACTCCAGCGACAAGCGCATCAAGTGATCAAACGCTGTGCTGCGCAAATCCGCACCGATGCGCTCTGATACCAGGGCCAGGATGTAGGTTTTCATCCACCCCAGCCCCCAGGCCAGCAGCGAGGCCGCCAGCAAGCCACCCAGATACCAGCTGACCAGGGTGACGTCGATGGCCTGACCGTTCTGGAAGGGAATCAGCACCTCGTCCATCAGCGGCATGGTGAGGTACGGCGGGACCAGGGTGGCTGCCGTAGATGCCAGGGTCAGGACAAAGCCCAGCAAGAGACGGGATTGATACGGTTTGGCAAAGCGCCACAGCCGAAACAGGCCCCAGGTGGACGGCGGGGTGTGTAAGTCGCCCTCGCAGGTCGCGCAGACTGCCCCAGGGTGATCCAGGGGCCGTTTGCAATGGGAGCAGCGCAACGCCTGCTGCGGCGGACTGCCCTCTCCCTGCTCGATCTGCTCACACCGCTGGTTGAACGCCTCCTGCAAGCGCATCGCCGCCACGTTGCGACTGAGGGTGAAGCGCCAGTGGGCCAAGCGCTGGCCGGGCACAGTCAGGCTCAGGGTGCCCACGCCAGCATGGTCGTGGTGTTGCAACTGCAGGCCGGCCACCAGGTCCCAAGACGGCCAGGCAGGGTCGGTCGCCGCCCCGTCCGCCGAAACCCCGGGCGGACTGGCGAGCAGTCGCCGGTCTGTCACAATCAGGAGTCCGCGGGCGAAGGTCAGGCGTTCATCGAGGTCAACCTCGAGGCAGGCCCGAACGTTCTCATCGGACAACAGCTGTTGCTGCACATCGGATCGCCAGCCAGCGGGCACATCAGCCCAGGCGGCATCCGGCAGATTGGTAGAACTCATCGTTGGAAACAACCCGTGCCCATTCAACACACGCACCGGTCAGAAAAAAGAGAGGAACCTCGCATGACGCACGGTTCCCTGACGCGCCAGATTGTAGCCGTGGTGACACGCCGGACCTCTCAGGCCACTCCCTCTGCTTGCCAACCTGTGTGCGGTGCCCGCCATGGCTGACAAAACCTTCCCTGACATCAAGATCCTGCGCATCAACTACCTGCGCGGCCCTTCGATCTGGACCTACCGCCCCATCATCGAAGCCTTGATTGACCTGGGCGAACTGGAAGACCACCCCTCCAACACCATCCCCGGCTTCAACGACCGCATCAATGCCTGGCTGCCGGGCCTGGTGGAACACCATTGCGGCGTGGGTCATCGCGGCGGCTTTCTGACGCGGTTGGTCGGTGGCACCTGGATGGGTCACATCATGGAGCACGTCAGCATCGAGTTGCAAATCCTGGCGGGCGCCCGGGCCGAATTTGGCAAGGCGCGCGAGATCAGCCGCCGTGGTGTCTACAAGGTGGTGGTGCGCACCGAGCACGAAGAATTGGGGCGACAGAGCTTTATGACCGCCCATGCGCTGGTCATGGCCGCCATCAACGACCGCCCCTTCGATGTCGCCGCGGCGGTCGAGGCGCTGAAGAAAGTGGTCGACAAGTACTGCCTGGGCCCCAGCACGGCCTGCATTGTCGATGCTGCCGCGGAACGCAAAATCCCCTTCATTCGCCTCACCGAAGGCAATCTGGTGCAACTGGGTTACGGCTCGCGCCAGCGCCGCATCTGGACTGCCGAGACCGACCGTACCAGCGCCATTGCCGAAAGCATTTCCAGCGACAAGGACCTGACCAAGCAACTCCTCACCCAGTGCGGCGTTCCGGTGCCCGAGGGACAGCTCGTTGACAGCCCTGAAGACGCCTGGCTTGCGGCGCAGGAAATTGGCCTGCCCGTGGTGGTCAAACCGTACGACGGCAACCGCGGCCGCGGCGTCTCGCTTGACCTGCAAACCCAGGCCTCAGTCGAGGCCGCCTGGCACGCAGCGCGACTCGAGAGCAAGTATGTCCTGGTCGAGCGTTACGTGCGGGGCGAAGAGCATCGGCTGCTGGTGGTGGGCAACCGTGTGGTGGCCGCCACCCGGGGCGAGACCGTGTCGATCACCGGCGATGGCGTCTCCACCATCGAGCAACTGGTCAACACCCAGGTCAACAACGACCCGCGTCGGGGCGACATTGAAATCTATCCGCTGACGGCCATCCGTTTTCACGGGCCGGACCATCTCATCCACTTGCTGGAAATCCAACGTCAGGGCTTGGAGCCCACCAGCGTGCCCACCTTGGGACAGCGCGTGATCGTGCAGCGCAACGGCAACCTCAACATCGACGTCACCGACGACATCCACCCCGATGTGGCAGCCATCGCCACCCTGGCCACCCGGGTGGTCGGCCTGGACATCGCGGGCATCGACATCGTGGCGCAGGACATCACGCGCCCGCTGCTGGAGCAAGGCGGCGCCGTCATCGAGGTCAATGCTGGCCCGGGCCTGCTGATGCACCGCAAACCCGCCGTGGGCAAACCCCGACCGGTGGGCGAGGCCATCATGCAGCACCTGTTTGGCTCGCAGGAACATGCTCGCATCCCTATCGTGGGCGTGATCGGCAGCCAACAAACTCCGCAAATCGCCCAGCTCACCGCCTGGTTGCTGCACTTGTCTGGGCGGCGCACCGGTCTGGCAAGCCAGCTGGGTTTGTTCATGGCCCAACGCCAGGTCGAATCACGAGACGCGCGAGGCTTTGACTTTGCCGAGCGGCTGCTGATCAACCGAGCACTCGATGCCGCCGTCTTCGAAACCTCACCCCGACACATCCTGCAAGATGGCCTGCCCTATGACCGCTGCGCCATCGCCATCGTGACGGACATGCCCGTCACCGACGACGCACTGCGTGACGAGCATGACATCATCAACGAAGAAAAAATGCGCAACGTGGTGCGCACCCAGGTGGATGTGGTGTTGCCCAGTGGAGCCGCTGTGCTCAATGCCGACGATCCGGCCGTGGTCTCTCTGGCCGAGTTGTGCGACGGCGAAGTGGTGTACTACTCGCGGGACCTCAACCAAGCCTTGCTGAAGGAACATCGACAGCAAGGTCACCGGGTGGTGTCGTGTCGGGACGGTCAGGTCATCCTGGCCCGCGGCGAACAGGAGACAGCCCTCTTTCACCTGGATGTGGCGCTGTTTTCGCGCCTGCTCCTCGAGGGCCTGGAGCTCAACACTCTCCTGGCCAGCGTGGCCGCAGCCTGGGCCCTGGACATCCCGCCGCAACTCATTCGTGCCGGCCTCAAGAACTTCGGCCAGACGCCGTCGGCCAACTCATCCAACCTCAAGACCAACGCCTGATGGACGTCTCTCGCATCCGCCCCCTGCGGGGGCCCAATCTCTGGACCCGCCACACCGCCATCGAGGCACTCGTGCGCTGTCAACCCGAAGACCAGTTGTCGGCGCACCCGGGGTTTGAAACCCGTTTGCGGCACCTGTTTCCGGGTATCGGCGCCCTGCGCCCGAGCGAACGCAACACGCCGCTCACGCTGGCCCATGCATTGGAAGCCGCCACCCTGCACCTGCAAATCCAAGCCGGTTGTCCGGTCACCTTCAGTCGCACCACGCCCACCCCCGACGACGGACTGTTCCAGGTGGTGGTCGAGTACACCGAGGAACAAGTGGGACTGCGCGCCATGGAAATGGCCGAACAACTGTGTCAGGCCGCTCTTCGCGACCAGCCCTTCGAACTGGATCAGTCCGTCGCCGTGCTGCGCGAGCTTGATGAAGATATCCGACTGGGCCCGTCCACCGGCTCCATTGTCGACGCAGCCGTGGCGCGTGGCATTCCGTTTCGCCGCCTGACCGAAGGCAGCCTGGTTCAGCTGGGCTGGGGCAGCAAACAACGCCGCATCCAGGCCGCTGAGATCGACAGCACCAGCGCCATCGCTGAATTCATCGCCCAGGACAAGGACCTGGCCAAAAAGCTCCTGCATGCTGCCGGCGTACCAGTGCCGCTTGGACGTCCGGTGCACAGCGCCGAGGATGCCTGGCTGGCCGCACAGGAAATCGGTGGGCCGGTGGTGGTCAAGCCGCGCGATGGCAACCAGGGCCGAGGCGTGACCGTGAACATCACCACCGAAGTCGACGTGCGTGCAGCGTATGAAAATGCCCACCTCCATCGGCCCGAGGTGATGGTGGAGCGCTACCTTCCCGGCAGCGACTATCGCTTGCTGGTGGTGGGCGACAAACTGGTGGCCGCCGCTCGCCGTGAGCCCCCACTCGTGACTGGCGACGGCAAGCACACCGTCAAGGAGCTGGTGGACATCGTCAACGCGGACCCGCGTCGCGGCGAGGGACACGCGACGTCGCTCACCAAGATTCGCTTTGACGAGGTGGCGCTGGCTCGCCTGAAAGAGCAAGGCTACGACGCCGACAGCGTGCCGACCAAAGGTACCCGCGTCATCTTGCGCAACAACGCCAACCTGTCCACCGGCGGCACCGCCACCGATGTGACCGATGATGTGCATCCGGAAGTGGCCGCGAGCGCGGTGGCCGCCGCTCAAATGGTCGGTCTCGATATTTGTGGTGTGGACGTGGTGTGCGAATCGGTGTTGCGCCCACTCGAAGCCCAGAACGGCGGCATCGTGGAAGTCAACGCAGCGCCCGGCTTGCGCATGCACCTGAGCCCCTCGTTCGGCAAGGGGCGAGATGTGGGCGAAGCGGTCATGAAAACGCTGTTTCCTCCTGGCGACGATGGGCGTATTCCGGTGGTGGCCGTGACGGGCACCAATGGCAAGACCACCACGGTTCGGCTGACGTCGCATCTGCTCAACACCAGCGGCTTGCGCGTGGGCATGACCAACACCGATGGTGTGTACGTCAATGGCCGTCAGATGGATTCCGGTGATTGCAGCGGCCCGCGCAGCGCGCGCAATGTGCTGCTGCACCCCGATGTCGACGCCGCTGTGCTGGAAACGGCCCGCGGCGGCATGTTGCGCGAAGGTCTGGCCTTTGACCGCTGCCAGGTGGCGGTGGTGACCAACATCGGCATGGGCGACCACCTGGGTCTGAACTACATCACCACCGTGGAAGACCTGGCAGTGCTCAAGCGCGTGATCGTGCAGAACGTGGCGCCCACGGGCATGGCCGTGCTCAACGCCGCCGACCCCATTGTGGCGGCGATGGCCGGCAACTGCCCTGGGCAGGTCACCTTCTTCGCACTCGATGCCCACCACCCCGTCATGGCCACACACCGCGCTCAGGGCAAGCGAGTGCTGTTCGTCGAGGATGGCCAGGTGGTTGCCATGGAAGGTGCGCGCCAGACCCGCATTCCCTTGAGCGAAATACCGCTGACCCGCAAGGGCGCGATCAATTTCCAGATCGAAAACGCCATGGCCTCGATTGCCGCCGCCTGGGCGCTCAACATCGGGTGGGACAGTATCTGCAAGGGGCTGGCCACTTTTGTCAGCGACAGCCACGCCGTGCCCGGCCGCTTCAACGAGTTCAACTTTCGCGGCGCCACCGTGATAGCCGACTACGGCCACAACCCGGACGCCATCAAAGCGCTGGTGCAGGCCGTGCTGGCCATGCCGGGCAAACGCCGCAGCGTGGTGATCAGCGGCGCGGGCGATCGACGCGACGAGGACATCCGCGAACAAACCCGCATCATTGGCGAAGCCTTTGATCAAGTGGTGCTGTTCCAGGACGCCTGCCAACGCGGCCGCGTGGATGGCGAGGTACTCAAACTGTTGCGCGAAGGTCTGGCCAATGCCTCCCGCACTCAGCACATCGATGAAATCTATGGCGAGTTCAAGGCCATCGACACGGCCATGGATCGCCTGCAAGAAGGCGACCTGTGCCTGATCCTGATTGATCAGGTGGAAGAGGCACTGGCGCACATCACGCAACGGGTCAAGCAGGCCAGTTGAGCCTCTTGCCACCGTGGCGAGCCTCTCGCCACGCTCGGCCTCACGCGGGCATGTGATGCCAGTAACGACGCCGTTTCATTCGTTCACACACGGTCTTCTCTGGCTGGGCGCTGGACCACTGGATGGCGCCGCAACGCGCGGTCTCCAACACCTGGATGTGTCGCGCCTGGTACCTGGCCATCACATCTGCCGCAGGATGACCAAAGCGGTTGCGATAGCCTGCTTGCACCCACGCCATGCGCGGCTGCACTGCATCCAGCCAGGCTGCCGTTGACGAGGTGCGACTGCCGTGGTGCGGCACCAGCATGACCTCGCTCTTGAGCGAAGCACCCAGACGCTGAACCAGATCAGCCTCTTCCTGGGCCTCGATGTCCCCCGTGAGCAATAAACTGCTGCTGCGCGTGCGCACGTGCAGCACACAACTCCAGGCGTTCGAAGCCGTTCGTGAAGGGCCTATTGGCGATGGATGCAGCACTTCAAATTGCACGCCATCCCAGTCCCATGACTGTCCTGCCTCGCAGTCGAGGTAGCCCTCACGCTGCGCCAGCACCGACCGAGCCGGCATCGAACCCAGGACGTCTGCACCAGGGTGCAGGGCCAGCACCGACAGCGCACCGCCGGTGTGATCGGCATCCCGATGGCTCAGCACCAAGCGATCCAGCCGCGCATTCAGGGATTGCAACAACGGCACCACCACACGTTGTCCAGCATCCATGTCGTGCGAGTACCGGGGCCCGGCGTCGTACAACAAGACATGGCGGGCGGTTCGCAGCACCACCGCCTGGCCCTGACCCACATCGGCTGCCACCACCTCCACTTCACCCGCGGGTGGTGGGGTGGCTTGCCATGCCAGGGCCGGTACCAGCAGGGGCAAACCCCAGTTGCGCAACCACACCGGTGCTGGCAGGCAACACAGGCCGGCCCCCAGCACGCCGGCCACCGCCACCCAGACGGGAAAGGCGGCCACGGACCACGTCGGGACCCCCCATGCCAGCATGCACGCCAGCACCTGACGCAAGAGATCCAGGCACAGCGCTGCCAGGTGCCAGGCCTGCGGCGCTATCACGCCCAACAGGGCCACAGGCGTGACACACAAGGTGACCCAGGGGATGGCCAGCAAATTGGCCAGCCCGCCGACGAGCGACACCTCGCGAAACAACAGCAGGGTCAAGGGCGCCAGGCCCAGGGTGATGCGCCACTGCTCCCGCCACAGGCTCGCGCAGGCCTGCACAACCCGCAAGGCCCAACGCAGCCATCGGTTACCCCTGTGCGTGGACCCTCGCTCATCCTCGTTCAAGTCGGGGCGACGGTCCTCCCACAGCATCAACAAGCCCACCGCCACAAAGCTCAACCAGAACCCGGCTTGCAACCAGGCCCAGGGGTCCCAGGCCAGCACCACCGCACAGGCCACAAGCCAAAGGGTCCACCAGGGCCAGCGCAGCCCTCGGGACCGCAGCAGCAGCGACACTGCCAGCATCAGCACGGTGCGCTGTGCCGGCAAGCCCCAGCCACTGAACAGCGCGTACAAAGCGGCCACCAGCAGCCCGCCCCAGCGACCCGCCACGGTGGCCGGCCACAGCAGACTCCAGGGACGACGCCGCCACCCCGCGTGTCGCCACCCGAGGGTGATGAGAGCACCCATGGCCGCGGCCAGCATGGTGATGTGCAAGCCCGAAATACTCATCAGGTGGGCCACCCCGGTGCGCCGAAACATGTCCCAATCTTGTGGGTCTAACGCGGCCTGGTCGCCTAGCAGCAAGGCCGAGATGATGCCGCTCAAACGAGGATCGAGCCCCTGTTGCCACACCCGATCACGACACGCCTGTCGCCAGCGCTCCAGCGGGTAGCCGACGCCCATCGCCAGCCGCTGTGCCTGCGAGCCTGCCGCTGCCGTGGGCCTCACCTGCCCCAGCGCCATCACCCCGTGGGACCACAGCCAGACCTCGTGATCCGGTCCATGCGGGTTGAGTGCCCCATGCGGGGCTTTCAGCCGCACCGGCAGCCGCCAGCGGTCACCGGCACGAACCGGTGGGAGCACTGCGGTGTTGCCCGCGTCCGATGACACCGACCAGCCCAACACCAGCAGGGGGGGCACCTGCACCGCGACAGCGGACGCATCGGCGCGATGGGCGCGCTCCACCGCCAACACAAAACGAACCCCTTCGGCGTGCAACTCGGGCAGACGGGCCACCACCCCCTCGAGCATCAGTTCAACCCCTTCCAGGGCCGGAGCCAGGCGCTGGCTGTCTTGGAGCGCGGCCCGCCAGCCAGCCACGGCCATCGCCAGCGATGCGGCCAGGACCATCCAGCCCAGCTGTCGCGCAAGGGCATGAACCGTGTGTGGACACGCGCTCCACCAGGCCAAGGACAGCACACGCGGCCATGCCCACACGACCAGCCCTGTACCGACCCCCCAGGCGGCATACACCGCGGGCGCCTGCAGCGTCACCCACTCCAGATGCCAGGCTGTCCCCAGGATCCAGCCTGCGCCAAGCGCGGTCAGCGGCCATGCAGATTCACGACGTTCCACCACAGTCCCCCAAGATCCTCCCCGGCCTTAGGGCCAACGGGTGGATCCATTCACCGAGGTGGGGACTCTAGACGCTGGCGCGTCAGGTGTTGGAATCGCAGAGTTCTTTTTTGAGCAGTGCCAGGTACGAGCCCGGTCGAATCGGGGCCTCGCGGCTGCGCCATTCCTGCACGTCCTCGGCGTTCACTTCTCGCCCCTTGCCCTGGGGCTTCTCAAAATAGCTGACGGACAGGCGCACAAACATGTCGGTCTTGCAGTGCACACGCCAGCGTGTCATGGTGGACTGGTAATTTTCACCGGTGGGCCCTTTGACCGCCTTGGGGAGGTCGGTCAGGGTCCAGACATAGCGGGACACGTGAACACGCCGCACCGAGTCCTTGTCCCATGAGTGCACGATGTCATCGTCCTTCTCGATTTCAGCCCATTGCGCGTGCGCCACCGGTGACCCGAGCAGGCACAGGCATAACACCAGACGACCCAGCGACAGGCGCGAACCGGCATCACGAGAGAAACAGGCAACAGAGAATTTTTTCATGACTCCCTGAGTATCGACACGACCCGCCGTTTTCTTGAGTCCTCATGCGTTTCTACGCGCCGTAGAATTCGTCACATCTGTGCCTTGTGCTGGTGACATTGCCGCCGCATCGGGCCCCATCGACCACCTTCCCTTCCACACCCGACCACGCCATGAGCATCGAACAACGCCTGCAAGCCCTCAACATCACGCTGCCACCCGTGGCCAAACCCGCTGCCGCCTATGTGCCTTTTGTACAAACCGGCTCGCTCGTCTTTATCAGCGGGCACATCGCCCGTCGCGAGGGCAAGCCCTGGGTGGGCCAACTTGGGCGCACCATGACGACCACCGAAGGCCAGCAAGCCGCCCGCGCCATTGCCATCGACCTGATGGGCACGCTCAGTGCCGCCTGCCAGGCCCAAGGGGGAAGTCTCGAGCACGTCAAGCGCATCGTCAAGGTGGTGAGTCTGGTGAATTCAGCCCCGGATTTCACCGAGCACCACCTGGTGACGAACGGCTGCAGCGAACTGCTGGGCGAGATCTTTGGCGAGCGCGGCGCGCATGCACGCAGCGCGTTCGGCGTGGCGCAGCTGCCCATGGGGGCCTGTGTGGAGATTGAGCTGGTGGCCGAGCTCGGTTGAGCCGGCGCTCAGCGCTCACTCCACCCGCACGATATCGTTGGGCTTGAAGCCCAGATCGGCCGCCTTGCCCTTGCGCCCTCGGGCAGCGCGGGCGTTGTTGAGGCTGCGGATCTCCAGCGTCTCCTCGCGCTCCTTGCCACCACGGCCCACGCCACGGATGCGAACGCTGCGGGTGTAGGCCGCGGCGCCGGCCAGTTGGTCCTTGTCTTCCAGGTCGAGCAGCATCAGGCCTCGGCCACCTTTTTCCATGGCCTTGAGTTCATCCAGGGCAAAGGTCAGGATGCGACCCGCCTGCGAGGCGCAGGCCACATGCGTGGCCGTGGGCAAGGCAGCCCCTGCCCCCAGCGACACCAGGGAAGGTCGGCACACGGTTTCGCCCGCCCCCAGCGACAAAAAGGCTTTGCCGCTGCGGTTGCGCGAGACCAGATGCTCGAGCTGCGCCAGGAACCCATAGCCCCCACTGCCAGACAACAACAGCGTGGCGCTGGTGGGCCCAGCCATGTAATGCATGGGTTGGGTGCCTGACTCCAGGTCAATCAGGGTGGTCACCGGCTGTCCATCGCCCCGGGCACCCGGCAAGGAGGACACCCCGGTGGAGTACACACGGCCGTTGCTGCCGAGAACAATCAAGACATCCACGGTGCGGCATTCAAAGGTGCCGTACAAGGTATCGCCAGCCTTGAAGCCAAAACTCGCGGCATCGTGACCGTGGCCACTGCGTGCGCGCACCCAGCCTTTTTGCGACACCACCACGGTGACCGGCTCGTCCACAATGCGCACCTCGGCCACGGCGCGGCGCTCCTCCTGAATCAGGGTGCGACGTGCATCGGCAAACAGCTTGGCATCGGCTTCAATCTCCTTGACCATGAGGCGACGCAAGGCGCTGGGGCTGCCCAGGATCTCTTCCAGTTTGGACTGCTCTTCACGCAGTTGCGAGAGCTCCTGCTCGATCTTGATGGCTTCCAGCCGCGCCAGCTGGCGCAGCCGGATTTCCAGAATGTCCTCGGCCTGCCGCTCGGTGAGCTTGAAGCGCGCCATCAGGTCCTGCCTGGGCTCATCGCTTTGGCGGATCAGGGCAATCACCTCGTCGATGTTGAGCAGGACCAGCTGCCGCCCCTCCAGGATGTGGATGCGATCCAGCACCTTGTCCAGGCGGTGCTGCGAGCGACGCTGCACCGTGGTCTGTCGAAAGCTGATCCACTCCTCGAACAGGTCGCGCAACGACTTTTGCACCGGTTTGCCATCCAGCCCCACGGCGGTGAGGTTGATGGGCGCAGAGGATTCCAGGCTGGTGTGGGCCAGCAAGGTCTGGATCAGCTCGGCTTGCTCAATGGTGCGGGTCTTGGGCTCGAACACCAGGCGCACCGGTGCGTCCTTGGACGACTCGTCACGCACCACGTCGAGCACACCGAGCACCGTGGCCTTGAGCTGGGTCTGGTCCTGGGTCAGGCTTTTCTTGCCGGCCTTGACCTTGGGGTTGGTGAGCTCCTCGATCTCTTCGAGCACTTTTTGCGAGCTCACCCCCGGGGGCAATTCATGCACCACGAGTTGCCACTGACCGCGGGCCAGGTCCTCGATGGTCCAGCGGGCGCGCACCTTGAGTGAGCCGCGGCCACTGCGGTAGGCCTCGGCGATGTCGGTGGTCGAGCTGATGATGTGCCCACCGCCCGGGTAATCCGGGCCGGGAATCAGGGTGAACAGCTCTGCATCGCTGAGCTTGGGATTCTTGATGAGGGCCACGCAGGCGTCGGCCACCTCGCGCAGGTTATGGCTGGGAATTTCGGTGGCCAGGCCCACCGCAATGCCACTCGCGCCGTTGAGCAAGGCAAACGGCAGTCGCGCCGGCAACTGGCGCGGCTCCTCGGTGGAGCCGTCGTAGTTGGGCTGAAAATCGACCGTGCCTTCGTCGATCTCATCGAGCAGCAGACTGGTGATGCGGGCCAGGCGCGCTTCGGTGTACCGCATGGCAGCAGCACCGTCACCATCGCGGCTGCCGAAGTTGCCTTGACCGTCGATCAGCGGGTAGCGTTGAGCAAAGTTT
>JACCEE011427037.1_pt1 | contig 31757 bp, 28 predicted proteins | sample 7449931 | NCBI WGS metagenome assembly JACCEE01 (sample SAMN15323457, study PRJNA562643) | freshwater metagenome | isolation source: river surface water | place: USA:Blue River Watershed | collected 2017-08-19 | reverse complement strand
TCGGTTTCTCATATTTTTTCTCTGTCTCAACTTTATCAATTTTTAAGTCAATCCCTAGAAAATCTTTTACAAATGCTTTAAAAATTTCCACATCACAAAATGCTTTTTTAAATATCACTTCGTAACGCAATGAGGCAACTTGTTGCATGGTTTTCTCCACCTTAATCATTTAAGAAAAATTGACGCGAAATCCCCGTTGTTTGTTCTATTAATTCAATGGCTAATTTTTTTCCTTTTGAGGCTGCGAAGAAGCCTGTAATGTTAATTTAACGCAGGTTTTGTTTAGATACTTAAATAAAAACAAAGACCTACTAGGTTTTTGAGACATAGTAGGTCTGTGAGTATGGATTCAAAGAACTACTAATTCTAACAATCAATTGAGTTTAAAGTATTTACTTGTCAAACTCGCGTTAAAATTAGCATATTTTTTCACTTGATTTAGGTTGAAAGATACATTTACGCATTTTTCAATCCAATGAATAATCTACACTAACCCACTCACCCAAGCGCGCACGCTTTCCAGTGCTTTGCTTAATTGGCTTGCATCTGTGCCACCTGCTTGTGCCATATCAGCACGACCGCCGCCTTTACCGCCGCATTGTTGCGCGACAAAATTCACTAACTCTCCCGCTTTTACACGGTCAGTCACATCTGCCGTCACGCCAGCGACTAAAGACACTTTGCCGTTTTGTACCGTCGCTAATACCACCGCCGCTGTGCCTAATTTATTCTTTAATTGGTCAACCGTTTCACGCAATTGTTTAACTTCTACATTCTCAATCTGTGCGGATAAAACTTTCACGCCTTTTACAAAAATCGCTTTATCCGCTAAACCATCTCCTTGACTGCTGGCTAATTTGCCTTGCAATTGCTCGATGATTTTTTCATTTTGTTTTGATTGGTCAAGCACTTGTTTAACGCGGTCTTCCAATGCGTCCACGTTGGTTTTTAACAAACCAACTACGTTATTTAAAGTCGTTTCTACGCCGCTAATCCAATTTAACGCATTTTCACCTGTCACGGCTTCAATCCGCCGCACGCCTGCTGCAACGCCGCCTTCTGATAAAATTTTGAATAAGCCAATATCGCCCAAGCGTTGAACGTGCGTACCACCGCATAATTCGGTTGAAAATTCGCCCATGCGCAACACGCGCACTTTTTCTTCGTATTTCTCACCAAATAATGCCATCGCGCCGCTTTTCATGGCTTCTTCTAAATCCATCAAATGGGTTTCAACTGCAATATTATGCAAAATTTGCTGATTAACCCGCCGTTCAATTTCAATCAGTTGTTCAGATTTAACTGGCTCAAAATGTGAAAAGTCAAAACGTAAACGCTCGGCTGAAACTAAAGAGCCTTTTTGTTTCACATGTTCGCCCAGCACGGTGCGCAAAGCAGCATGTAATAAGTGCGTTGCCGAGTGATTGCGGGCAATTGCTTGACGTGCTGAACTGTGTACAGTCGCGGTTAAAGTATCGCCAATTTTAAGTGTGCCGCTGTCAAGCGCGCCAATATGCACATGCACTTTGCCCACTTTTTGCGTATCAGTGACGGTGAATTGCCCGCCTGCCGCACTTAAAATCCCTACATCGCCACATTGTCCGCCTGATTCTGCATAAAATGGTGTGCTTGCTAACACTAATTGCGCAGTTTGTCCGACTTGAATGCTATCAACGGCTTTGCCTTCCACAAATAAGGCGGTAATTACACTTTCATCAGTATTTTGCGTGTAACCCGTAAATTCACTTTTACCTTCAATCGTTTGTCCTTCTGTCCATGTCGCAGAAAATTGACTTGCAGCACGGGCGCGGGCGCGTTGTGCGTCCATTTGTGCTTCAAAACCTGCCATGTCTAAGCTTAAATTGCGCTCGCGGGCAATGTCAGCGGTTAAATCAACAGGGAAACCATAGGTGTCGTATAATTTAAATACAGTTTCGCCTTTAATTTCAGTCCCTTGCATTTCACTGACAGCTTGTTCAAAAACTTTCATCCCTTGGTCTAAAGTTTCTGCAAACCGTTCTTCTTCTTGTTTTAAAACGTGTTCTGCAACGCCTTTGGATTTGCGTAATTCGGGATAAGCTTCGCCCATTTCTTTATCGAGCGCGTCAACTAAGGTATAGAAAAATGCTTCGCGCAAGCCTAATTTATGCCCGTGACGAATAGCGCGGCGGATAATCCGTCGTAACACATAGCCGCGTCCTTCGTTGGAAGGCACAACGCCATCTACCACTAAAAACGCACAGGCGCGGATATGGTCAGCAATTACGCGCAATGAACTGTTGCTTAAATCATCATGTTTTGCCATCGCGGCGATGGTTTTAATTAAACTGGCAAATAAATCAATTTCATAGTTATTATGCACATGTTGCAATACTGCGGTTAAACGCTCTAACCCCATGCCAGTGTCGACAGAAGGTTTAGGTAATGGCGTTAATGTGCCATTTGCGTCGCGGTTATATTGCATAAAAACTAAGTTCCAAATTTCAATATACCGGTCGCCATCTTCATCAGGACTCCCTGGAGGGCCACCCCAAATGTCTGCGCCGTGGTCATAGAAAATTTCAGAACAAGGCCCGCAAGGGCCTGTATCGCCCATCATCCAAAAGTTGGATTTCATACCGCACCGCGAAAAACGCTCAGGACTGACTTTTAATTCATTTAACCAAATCGCGGCGGCTTCATTGTCTTCTTCATACACCGTAACCCATAATTTTTCAGCGGGTAATTTTAAAACTTCGGTTAAAAATTCCCATGCAAATTGAATCGCATCACGTTTAAAGTAATCGCCAAAACTAAAATTTCCTAACATTTCAAAGAAAGTATGATGACGAGCGGTATAACCAACATTATCTAAATCGTTATGCTTACCACCCGCACGCACACAGCGTTGCGAGGTCGTCGCCCGTTGATAGGGACGCTTTTCTAAACCCAGAAACGTTTCTTTAAATTGCACCATGCCTGCATTGGTAAATAATAAAGTCGGGTCATTGGCGGGGACTAATGGACTACTCGGGACAATGGTATGTCCTTTGGAGGCGAAATAATCTAAAAATGCTTTGCGAATTTCAGCAGCACTACGAATCATAATGAAGTGTTCCAAGTCATAAATTTAATTAAAAATACTCAAAATTTACTAATTTTATCGTATAACATATAAAAGTACAAAATTTGCTAATTATTTAACCTTATTAATCGCTTTGCAATCTTTTATTTTTAAGCATAAGCAAATTAATCAAACTTGATTAATTAACTTTCATTCGTTATTTTGTAAAAAACTTTAAAAGGTGAATGCAATATGAAAAAAGTCGCTTCTTTACGTTATGGTGTAGTTTTTAAAAAAGCATTTTGTGATGTAGAAGTTTTTACTGCTTTTGTTAAAGATTTTCTTAATATAGATTTAGTCATTGATAAAGTAGAAACTGAGAAATCTTTTAATCCTCTCATTGGCGATGTTGACTCACATTTTGATTTATATGCTGAAGATAAACAAAACCACGTTATTGTTGATATTCAACATTGTCATTACGATGACTATTATGACCGCTTTTTATACTATCACTGTGCGGCGTTATTAGAACAAATTACAAACTCACATAGTTATAAACCAGATTTAAAAGTATTTACTATTGTTGTTTTGACGAAAAATAATCCACATAAATCTGCAATCTCTACAATTGATTTTGACCCCATTGATTTTGTAGAACAACAAGGATTAAAAGAAATTCCACATAAAATTGTGTATTTATCCCCTAAACATGTTTCTGATAAAATCCCTGCCCCTTATTTTGAATGGTTAAGTGCGATTAAAGACAGTTTAGATGAAGAAGTAGATGAAACGATTTATCAACACCCTGCTATTTTAAAAGTCTTTTCTTTGATTGAGCGAGATAATTTAACGTCTAAAGACCGCGCTAGAATTAAAGAAGAAAAAGCTGTAGAAGATGCTATCTCTTCAGTTAAATTAGATATTGCCCAAAAAATGAAAGCCGAAGGAATGTGCTTAGAAATAATTGAGCAAGTTACCGGTTTAGAAAATACATTTTTAGAAAAACTGTTTTCAAAAAATGAATGAGTTAAAATATGACCCAAAAACGTATTCCCGTTAATTTAATTACCGGTTTTCTCGGCACAGGTAAAACGACAGCGATTATTAACTTGTTAGCACAACAGCAAACAGGGGAAAAATGGGCTGTGGTTGTCAATGAATTTGGTAAAGTAGGGATTGATGGCGCATTAATTCAAGGTTCATCACCTAAAACACCGCAATTAGTGGTGAAAGAAGTCGCGGGGGGGTGTATTTGTTGTTCGGTAGGAATGACGATGCAAGTGACTTTAACGCGCTTGTTGCGGGAAGTGAAGCCTGACCGTATTTTAATTGAACCTACAGGCGTGGCGCATCCAGCGGGCATTTTAGAGGTTTTGCAAAATCAATGGTTAGTTCCTTTTTTAGAAATTAAAGCCATGTTGTGCTTAGTTGACCCGCAACAATTTAGTTTAGATTTAGTTGAGCGTTCTTTAGTGTATTGTGACCAAGTTTTGCAATCGGATGTGATTGTTTTAAATAAATGTGATTTAGCCACTTTAGAACAAATTGAAGCAGTTTTGCAGTTTTTAGCTACTTTACCTGCTAAACAATTCATTGCGCAAACAAGCTACGGTAAACTTGAGTTAGCATGGTTAAATTTTGCGCATGTTAAACGTGAAACGGCGGCAATTCCTGTGGAACATCATCACTCTTCTTATACTTCACAAACTAATGCTGTGCAATGGTTATCTACTGAAACCACCACTGCGCCGATTATAGAAATCCAGCGTTTTCCTCAAACAGGTTTAGGGCGTTCTTCTCATGGTTGGATTTTTCCAGAAAATTATCTGTTTTCTGAGGAAAAGTTGTTTAATTTCTTTAATCAACTTAATCAATTTGCGATTGAGCGAGCGAAAGGAATTTTTAAAACAGAAGAAGATGAATGGCAAGCTTTTAATCGTGCTAATGGTAAATTAGAAATGCGTTTAGTGAGCTTTCAAACTGAAAGCAAAATTGAATTGATTGCTGCCGAAGGCGTGCAAATAGAATGGATAGTTTTAGAAAAGCTTTTATTAGCAGCGGTTGTTTCTACTGTGCTTTTATCTTAGCAATAGGTAAAAGCACAGTTTCATTCTTTTGTTTATTTAGTTAATCTAAATATTTTTCAGTAAGATGTTCTTGTGAGGCAAGCAAAGTAAGTGCATCCATGACAGGATTAATCATGGATGCTGCTTGTTCTCGTGAATAAGTTCCCGTGCTATATAAATGTTGAGCGGTATCTATGATAGCACTATATTCATAATGGCTTAATTCTGTTGGGTTATTTTGAAATTTTAGCCATAAGGTTTCTAAGCTTTGGAGTTTAATTGAGGCATTCACGTTCTATATCTCCTATATTTTTGGTGGTAATTTAACTTGATTAGTCAAAAATTACCCCCATGTGCTAGCAATAAGTGTTTGCTTTTTTTGGATTTAAAGAAGCTGTTATTTTGTGGAATGTTATGAAGAACTATAGCTATTCTAACAAAAAATCTATCTATTAAAATAGTATCTTATGTCAAAGTTTCGCAATATTTTTATTAAAACAAAAGCCAGTTATAATAGGTGAAATACTTAATAATTTTAAGGATTTACTCATCTAGCTGGGGGTTAAGTTTAGGTTAATCTACAAAATTACTAGCTGCACATTGAATGGTTGCAACTTCTTGCAAAATCTCCATAACAAGGTTAATTTTGGTTTTAGCTTCTATCTTTGAATAGATGCCAATGTTATATAGATGTTGAACTGTATCAATGATAACGCGGTATTCTTGATGCGTTAGTTGCATTGGAGTTGTTTCAAATTTATTCCATAATTTCTCTAAAAACTGTATTTGCATAAAAGTTATCATCCTTGATAAGATTTATCTGTTATTTTCAGAGAATTAGCTTAAACTTAAATTATTACAAAATAGTTATAATTGTGTGAAACTTATATAAAGTTTCTATTAAAAAAGAATTAATTCTCAATTCTAGGATTAATTCAACATACTAGGATTAGTAAAAGTAGGCAAAGCAGTAGAATGTGGATAATGAATTGTTTTTTGCTGACTTAATTTAATTAAACTAATAACATCTAAAATTAAAGCCACACTACCATCGCCTAAAATAGTTGCCCCTGAAATTCCAGCCACTTGTTTGTAATTTGTTTCTAGGCTTTTAATAACAATTTGTTGTTGTGAAAGCAATTCATCTACAAATAAACCAATCTTTTGCCCTTCTCCTTCCACTATCACAATTAAACCGTCTTCTAAATTTCTAATAGGCGTTTCTATATTGAACAAGCGATATAAACGCACAATTGGAATATATTCATTTCTTAAATGATAAACTTCGGCTTTACCTGCCAATAAATTAATTTGCGAAGGTAGTAAACGCAGAGATTCAATGATTGACAATAAGGATAGAATATAAATTTGTTCACCTACACGCACTAATTGTCCATCTAAAATTGCTAAAGTCAGGGGTAAGCGAATTGTAAAAGTCGTGCCTTGATTAATTTTTGAAGAAACTTCAATTGCTCCCCCTAAAGAACGAATATTGCGCCGCACTACATCCATCCCCACCCCGCGTCCTGAAACATCACTGACTTGTTGAGCAGTGGAAAAACCCGCGTGGAAAATAAACTCATAAAGCTGTTCCTCAGTCACCGCTTCAGTGGGTTTTAATAAATTCATGACTAACGCTTTTTGATAAATTTTATTTAAATCAATGCCGCCACCATCATCACTGATTTGAATAATGATTGTTCCGCCTTGATGATACGCATGTAAGCTTAAGATACCGTATTCTAATTTGCCTTTAGCTAAACGTTCTTCAGGGGGTTCGATGCCATGGTCAAGTGCATTGCGGACTAAATGCACTAATGGGTCGCTCATTTTTTCCAGTACGGTTTTGTCTAATTCGGTACTTTCTCCTGATAAGCGTAATTCTACTTTTTTACCTAAAGTCACGCTTAAATCATGCACTAAACGGGGAAAACGATTGAATGAATAGCTAATTGGTAGCATACGAATCCGCATAATGCTGTCTTGCAATTCGCGCGTGTTGCGTTCTAATTGTGCTAAACCATCGCGTAATTGATTAAGCTTTTTCAATTCAAAGTTTTGACTTATTTGGTCGAGCATGGATTGGGTAATGACTAATTCACCCACAATATTGATTAATTCATCAATTTTATCGATATTCACACGAATAGACGTTGCTTCACCTGCTAATAAATTAGTGTGAACAGTGCGATGATGCACTTCATCTGTATGTTCTGTTATTTTTCCAGAGTTTAGAATTTCTGTTACAGGTAAATCATTAGTAATTTCATGCGTCTGGGATGTGGTGCTTTGTTCAGAAAAAGCTGGAATTGATGCGGGTTCTAAAGGAGAATTTTCTGTGCAAGTCGTTGACAGTGTAATATTTTCAGAAGGTGAAATATTAGCAGTATTTTCGTTATTTTCATTATGAATAACGATTTGTGGCACTAATTCGGGAGACGATATGGTGCTGTCTGTAATAATTGAATCTGCTTCAGTTGCAGTGTTAGCAATAACAGTGTTGAGTAATTCAATATTTAACTGGCTTTCTTCTAAAACCCATTCAAATACTTCTTCAATCGCGCTTTTATCTGCATCTGTCGTTAATAATAATTCCCATGCAAGATAACATTGTTGTGGCGTTAAATGCTCTAATGAAGGCAAATCTCCAGTATCCACATGAATCGTTAATTCTCCTAATTCTGCTAACGCCATGAATAAATTCAGGGGGTCGTTACCTGTTTGAAAAATTTGCGCATGAGGATGAAAATTAATTTTCCATTGCTTTTGCGGCTTAATAACAACAGGGGCAGAGGAAGGAGCAGTAATCACTGGTGTTGTAATTACTGCTGTTTCTGTCGTCGTTTGATTAATCGCAGTAGTGTCTACTTCACAAAATGGCTTTTTAAGTAATTGAATTAAATTTGCTTGGCATTGGTTGACGAGATTTTCGTTATAAGAATGTGCATCTCGTAAAGCAATCAATACCATTCGTAATACATCTACCGCATCTAATAAAGTATTGATAATATTTTGACTGATACTTTGCTCATTACTGCGGATTTCGCCTAAAAGCGTTTCAGCAATATGCGCAAAATGGACAACATTTTCAAATTTAAAAATCCCCGCGCCGCCTTTGATAGAATGCGCCACTCGGAAAATGCTATTAATCAGTTCTTTATCTGATTCGCCAACTGTCATATCAAGTAGATTAGCCTCCATTAAATCTAAACTTTCGAGGCTTTCTTCAAAAAATAATTGTCGCACTTCAGTCATATCAATGGGCATTGTCTATGCTCCTGTTAACCTAAAACCTTTTTAACGGCTGCGAGTAATTTATCAGGGTCAAAAGGTTTATTGACCCATCCTGTCGCTTTTGCCTCCCGCGCCGCTTGTTTAATGGCGGGGTCGGTTTCTGTGGTCAATAACAAAATTGGTTTAAACTGATATTGTGGCATGGCGCGTAGTAAGCGTAATAAAGATAAGCCATCCAAATCAGGCATGTTAAAATCAGTGATAATCAAATCAAAAGTCTGTTGCTGCGCCAATTTGAGCGCATCTTTCCCATTATTTGCCGTTTGCAATTCATAGCCTGCGCTTTGCAAGACAAACGTTAGCATTTGTAACATGGCATGAGAATCATCACTTACTAAAATTGTCGTCATGTTATTATCTTATTCAGTGCAGAGAATACGATTACAGCAAAATCTACTCGGCTGCCGTCGGTGTTGCGGGCGGTTTAGGTGCGGCAGATGATGTCTGTTTGCTGTTAAAAGCTTCTTTTGCTAATTCACCAATCCCTGCAATAGAACCAATTAAGCTGGAAGCTTCTAACGGCATCATAATAATTTTTTGATTTTCTGCCGAGCCAATTTCTTTGAGGGCTTCTACATATTTTAAGGCAATAAAGTAATTAATCGCGTTGACATTCCCGCGTGTAATCGCTTGTGATAGCATCATGGTTGATTTAGCTTCTGCTTCTGCTTCCCGTTCCCGCGCCTCCGCATCACGAAAAGCCGCTTCTTTGCGTCCTTCGGCTTCTAAAATGGCAGATTGTTTTTTACCTTCTGCGACTAAAACTTCAGCTTCTTTTTTTCCTTGTGCTTCTAAAACGGCTGCCCGCTTATCCCGTTCTGCTTTCAATTGGCGTGCCATGGAATCGACTAAATCTTTAGGCGGTGCAATATCTTTAATTTCTATCCGCAGAATTTTAACACCCCATGGGGTTGTTGCTTCATCTACTACAGTTAACAAGCGGTGATTGATTTCATCCCGTTTAGATAATAATTCGTCTAATTCCATTGACCCCATGACGGTACGAATGTTAGTCATCGTTAAATTTAAAATGGCATCTGTCAAATTATCAACTTGATACATTGCTTCAGCAGGGTTAATGATTTGATAGAACACTACGCCATCCACCCGAATCATGGCGTTGTCACGGGTAATGACTTCTTGCGAAGGCACATCCATCACTAGTTCTTTCATATTGACTTTGTGGGCAATATATTCAAAAAAAGGAATGATAAAATTGATACCAGGTTCAAGCGTTCTTGTATATTTACCAAAGTATTCAATCGTATAACGGCTGCCTTGGTCAACAATAATCACGCTCATAAACGCTAAGCCTGCGGACAGTAGCAGGACAACGAGTAGAAATATCCAGATAATTACAAATGTGTCATTCATATCAAACCCTCAATGTGGGGGAATGGGGAAGTTATAGCAACCGCACTACAAAATTATCTGAACCATAATTCACTTAATTTTCATAATTAACATAATAAAAACCTTAAAAATTAAGAAAATTGTGTTGATTACGCGAATTAGGGTTCAGACAATAATACAATTCTTTCTCTGCTGTAGGGTGGAATAGGCGCAAGCCGTATTCCACCACTTGGTTTATCATCGGTTTTTGCTCCATTTTAATGGAGTTTCATGGTGGAATACGCTGTGCTATTCCACCCTACGATAATTCAGCATCACTATTTTCGTCATCTTCTTCAAAAGTCCGTTTAAAAGCCGTGCCACCGCAATTAGGACATACTGGAATATACGCAGGTTGATGGAAAGTTAAAGAATATTGACATTGGTCACAGACTAAAGTCCCAATCCCAATAATTTCGCCACTGTTCCATTCTGTAGCACAACGCGCCCGCTCGGCGAGATTGTGTAATTCTAATTGAGTGTGGTCGACCATAACGCTGAATACGTCAAATAAACGTTCTTCAATTAATTCCAAATCAAAGCGTAACCAACTGACTAATTCTTGCTGGGTTTCGGTTAAAAAATGCGCTGCGTCATGCAAATCGCGCCATAAATAATCGCTGATTTTTTCAGCTTGTTCACGACTGAGTTCATTTAAGGTAACCGCTTGTTCTTTAGCAGAATCTAAATAACTGCGTAAATTACTAGGCGTATTGGCTGAATTATTCAACCCTTCCTGCGCCCGATTTAGCATTTTAGTGTAACCTTCTAACATTGCATCTGTTTGACCAGATTTAGAAGTGTCTTTTGTGTTCATAAATCAATCCTTGGGGTAAAAAAACAAATGACATTGTTATTATTGTGTTTTAGCAGGGTCTTGGCGTAAACGTTTAATTAAACTGGAAGTATCCCAACGATTGCCACCCATCGCTTGTAATTCTGCATAAAATTGGTCAACTAACGCAGTTACTGGCAATAATGCGCCATTTTGACGCGCTTCGGCAAAACATAAGCCTAAATCTTTGCGTAATAAATCCACTGCAAAGCCAAAATTAAACTGGTCATCAATCATCGTATGCCCACGATTTTCTAATTGCCATGAAGTCGCCGCCCCTTTAGAAATCACATCAAGCACTTTGTGCATGTCTAAATTGGCATGTAAACCGAAATTAATCGCTTCAGACAAACTTTGCAGCAAGCCAACGATACAAAGTTGATTAACCATTTTAGTTAATTGCCCATTGCCCGCCGCGCCTAAGTGCGTAACAGCGCGAGCATAAGCTTGAATAATCGGCGCGGCCCGTTGAAAAATCGCCTCATCGCCGCCGACCATCACGGTTAAAATGCCTTTTTCTGCGCCACTTTGTCCGCCTGAAACAGGCGCATCAAGACTGTGTAAACCCCGCTGTAACGCCTGTTGATATAATTCGCGAGCAATTGTTGCTGAAGCAGTTGTATGGTCAATGAGCACACTATCCGCTTTCATGGTTTGAAAAACACCCTGCTCACCGAGAATAACTTGACGCAAATCTTCGTCATTACCTACGCAAGTGAATACAAAATCCGCATTGACAGCAGCGGCAGCAGGGGTATCAGCAACTTGAATTCGAACAGCAGGATGACTGGCATTGACTTGACTTAACCAATGAATGGCTTTGGCGCGGGTGCGATTATAGACAGTCACGCGATGACCTTGTATAGCAAGATGGCGTGCCATCGGTTGCCCCATCACTCCCAAACCAATAAAAGCCACTGCATAATGCGCTTGCGTCATAGAAGGCATTGACATATCCCTGTCTCCTGCTGGGTAAAATTAACGTAATTTAGCTAATAACAAATTTGCTTGTGGAATACAACCCCGTCCTACCATCCATACAATTTGATGTGATTGCGTAGGTAAAGTGGAAGGCAATTGATATAACACTAATTTTTTAAAAGAAATATTCCCGCGGCGGCTGGTAACTTCAACAGTATAAGTATCACCATACACAATAGGTAAAGTGCGCGGCCATGTCACTGTAGTTTGATTAGCGGGCCATGTCATTTGCACTTCGCGCCCACTGTCTTTATGTTTAATTAACAAATTGCTGGCAGTGCCGCTGTCGCTATCAGAACGCCATAACACAACATCACGTCCATCTGTTACACAATAATGGCGTTTATTGGTACTGACATCAATTGCCCAAATGTCATCAGGACTGTCACTCACTTGCGCCCGTAAAGTTGTTACAGAAGTCTGTGACTCTTGTAAGAATTGTGCTAGAGTTTCTACTATAGGAGTTTCTTGTTGAGAAGTCATAAGGGTGGTTATGAGTTTTTTTTCCTGCAATTTATCATGATAAGGGCCGTGTACTGTCAAGACTTGCCCACTATTAAAAATAACAGTAAGTTCTGCTGTCGCTGCCAAATCAATCGTTTGTTGCTGAGATAAAATTTGACCTACACTAAACTCAGTCCCTTGAGTATGAGTTACCACCATATCAGCCGAAGCGGCTAACATAGGGGCACTAAACAAAACCATAGGAATTACTACGATACGTTGTAACCATTTCAGTAGAGTTGACATTTATTTTAACCTCGTAAGAAAGTAAAGCATTTGACACAACCCCGCAAAATGAAACTCAATGCTTCACATCACGTTTTAATGGGTTGCACAAAGTTGTGTTTATCTATAATTTTAGCAAACTCTGCTGTTTATTGGATGCAAAAACCGTTTATCATTCGCTTGTCTTTTGCAAAGAACGGTCATTAAATATCATTATGTCTAATTCATCTGCTATGTTAAATACACAGATACTTCCTACACAGGCAACATTTGCACAATTACTGCAACACTATTTGCAAGATAGCCAAATCAGTTGTCGACAATTAGCAAAAGAATTAAGCCTGCGTCCAGAAACGCTCCAACGTTGGTTAAGTGGTGAAGTTCAACGCCCACGTCAACGCCGCGATGTGTTACGCTGTGCAACCTATTTAAGCTTAACGCAAGTAGAATGTAATGATTTACTAACTGCGGCGGGCTTTGCACCCGAACCTCTATTATCTACCCATTCAGTCTTATCTTCTTCAAAAACTAGAGTCGTCACCACTATGCCTGTTTTGCCACCTACTACATCAGGTTTGCCGATTCATTTAGTGGATGGAATCCATCGTAGTCCGTTTGTCATTGGTCCGCCTATCACCGAACCGCGCCAATTTTTCGGACGGGACTATATTCTGAAGCGAATTTTTGATGTCTGGAAATATGTTCCATTACAACATATTGCGATTGTAGGGCCCAAAAGAAGCGGCAAAACCTCTTTACTGCACTATTTACGCAAAATTATTGATACGCCTATTGAAAAACTACGCCCCCAACAACGCAATGACTGGTTAACTGTCGGTTATCAATGGGTTTTTATTGACTTTCAAGACCCGCGCATGTGTCAACCTGAATCGTTACTGCGCCATATTTTAGTAGAATTAGACTTGCCCGTACCCGAACCCTGCGGTTTAAGCGAATTTATGGAAATCGTTGACCGCTATTTAGAAATTCCGACACTGATTTTACTAGATGAAATCACTGCTGGACTCAGTTCGCCTTATTTAGATGAAGCGTTTTGGTGGGTATTGCGCGTACTCGGGAGCAATCACGCCCAAGGCAAAATAGGTTTTGTCTTAACGACCCATCAACCGCCTGAAGAAATTATGGTGAACGACAATAAACCCTCACCATTTCTCAATATTTTTGGGCATGTCCTCAATTTAGGCAAATTTACCGAAGCCGAAGCCCGCGCGTTAATTCACAGTTCTCCCATTCCTTTCGCAGCGGAAGATGAAGCATGGATTTTAGAACACAGCAAAGCATGGCCCGCATTAGTACAAATTTTATGTCATTCTTGTTTAACCGCTTTAGAAGAACAAACACCACGAGAACACTGGCGTAAACAAGCATTACGCCGCATGTTACCCTATCAATATTTGCTTGATTACGACGAAGAATAACGAAAAAAGTATTTTGCGTTCACTATTGCTTCTTAGTATTACTGTTACTTATCATTGCACAATTAAAAAAAACATTGCGCAAGTCCACCCGTAACAGCCCGCTAAATACAGATATAAAATTCGCACAATGCGACCCGACATCTTAAACGCTATTTTACATACGCCATCTGACCACTCAGGTTTATTGGCATTTCCCGATACATTTCTTACTTTCGCACCGCGCAAAAGTAAAGAAATGTGTCAAGGTAACACACGATATTATTCCCCCGATAATCCGCCTGTTAAATACACGGCTCTCTTTTTTCTCAAACGCTTGTTTGTCCCCGCATGACCCTTCTTTGGCATCGTTTGCCCGTTATTTTACATGATTTAAGCATGGTCATTCTCGCGTGGGGAGTGGCTTTAATTCTACGCTATGATTTTCCATTGCCTTCTGAAATTATGCACTTACAATGGCAAATTATCCCGCTGATTGTAGGTGTGCAATCCTTGATTTTATGGCACAGTGGTTTATATAAAAGTATTTGGCGATTCACTGGCTTACCCGACTTTGTCCACATCATGCGCGCTGCCATGCTCGGCACACTGCTGATTGTGCTCGCTTTAGCGTTATTTAACCGTTTAGAAAATATTCCCCGCTCCACCTTACTACTCTATCCCTTTGTTTTAGTATTTTTATTAGGGATACCGCGTCTATTTTTCCGCTTGATTTATGACCACCGCTGGACATTACCACCCGTGCATTGCCAGCATGTACTCGTCCTTGGCGCGGGCACATCAGGCGATATGCTCGTACGCGACATGCTCCGCAATCCCCACTGTGGCTATATTCCCGTAGGTTTTTTAGATGACCGCCCCAATTTACACGGCGGACAAGTACAAGGATTGCCCGTGTTTGGCGGGATTGAACAAATTTCAACTTTAGCCGAATCTTTATCTATAGATTTGATTTTAATTGCGATTCCTTCCGCAACTGATGCCCAAATGCAACGCATTGTTGACTTATGTGAACGCAGTCGAATCGCTTTTAGAACCTTGCCCAAATTGGACGATTTATTGAATAATCAAGTGAACTTAAGCGCGTTACGCGACGTATCAATTGATGATTTACTAGGACGTGAAAAAGTCAAACTAGACTGGGAAACGATAAAACAAGGACTAAGCGGTAAAGTCGTTTTTGTCAGCGGCGGCGGCGGCTCTATCGGCACAGAACTTTGTCGACAAATTGCCCGTTTACAACCTGCTGCTTTAGTCATTTTTGAACGCTGCGAATTCAACTTATATCAAGCAGAATTACTCATTCGAGAACAATTTCCTGCCTTAACTTTACATTGCCATTTAGGCGATGTTACAGATGCGGTCGCTGTTCGCCATATTTTTCAATTATATTATCCCACTATCGTATTTCACGCAGCGGCATATAAACATGTGCCAATGTTACAAGGACAAATTCGCGAAGCAGTGCGCAATAACGTTTTAGGCACGCAAACCTTAGCCCAAGAAGCAATTAATGCCCATTGTCAAAGTTTTGTACTCATTTCTACTGATAAAGCCGTGAATCCGACCAATATTATGGGCGCGACCAAACGGGCAGCCGAGATTTTTTGTCAAGCGATGGACGAAGGCAGCAAAACCCATTTTATTACCGTCCGTTTTGGCAACGTGCTTGGCTCGGCGGGTAGCGTTGTGCCCTTATTCAAATCACAAATTGAAAAAGGCGGCGTTGTCACCGTTACCCATCCTGAAATTAGCCGTTATTTCATGACGATTCCCGAAGCTTGCCAGTTAATTTTACAAGCGGGAGCAATGGGCAAAGGCGGCGAAATTTTTGTGTTAGATATGGGAACGCCCGTGAAAATTACCTATCTTGCTGAACAAATGATTCGTTTAGCAGGCAAAGTGCCCAATGTGGACATTAAAATTGTGTACACTGGACTACGAGCAGGCGAAAAACTGCATGAAGAATTATTTCATGCGGATGAAATTCTGGGCAAAACTTCGCATCAAAAAATTATGTTAGCCGCCCAACGCCCTGTAATGTGGGAAGATTTCCAAGATAATCTACATACTTTACAAACCGCTTGCGAACATTATGATGAAGTTGCGATTTATGACGCATTAAAGCGATTAGTGCCTGAATTGCATGAAGGTTGTTAAAACTAAACGGCATTTCAAAGCTATTAAGAATGTTTGTAGTTTGTAGGGTGGAATAGGCGCAAGCCGTATTCCACCGTTTGGTTTATCATTTGTTTTGCCCAGCTTTTGCGACGTTTCATGGTGGAATACGCTTTCGCTATTCCACCCTACAACACTAGGGAAATCAGTACCGAGAATCCCCTATTTTCTGGCATATCTTGTCCAGCACATCTTTTGGAAAATCATCTCGGTAGGTGCGCAAAAAAATTTGTTTACGCAGTTCCACCCCCTCAAAACCTTGTGCTTGCAGATTCGCAACCATCAACTGGCGGGCGAAATCAAACATATCCAAGCACATCCGCATTCTTTCTTCACCACTGCGTTGCATGTAAAGTGCTTGGATTTTTGCCGCCATATCGGGTGACGTGTCGTTCATGAGTGTATTTCCCCAAGTAAGTGAGTTAGACCTAATTGATTCGCCCACTGTTGCAAATATTTTGGTAGCATTTTGAAAGAAAATGGTAACATCCACATTTTCTCCAGTAAATATAGCATTTGCATTTCAGTTAAAGTGTGTTTGCTATAACTTTTAGAGAATAACAAGCCCAAACTTAAACTGTATTAATCAGACTTATTATTATGTGCCTTGCTTCTCTTTAAAGATTTCAAATGGGTTTTATAGAATGAAAATGACAACTTCGCTCGCAATTTCTCCCGACCACGCATGGCTAGCGGGCGCAGAAGTGCGTCATTGTCCTTCCCCACATTTTAATCAACGCCCGCCATCAACAATCATTGATTTACTGGTAATTCATACCATTAGTTTGCCGCCTAATGAATTTGGGGGACAGGCGATTGATGATTTTTTTACGGGACACTTAAAAGTTGATGCACACCCTTTTTTTAAAGAAATTCAACATTTAAAAGTATCTGCGCATTTACTCATTCGGCGTACAGGCGAAATTGTGCAATACGTTTCTTTTCTCGACCGCGCTTATCATGCTGGCATTTCACGTTTTCAACAGCGTGAAAATTGCAACGATTTTTCTATCGGTATTGAGTTAGAAGGGAGCGATTTAGTTCCTTATACTTTGCAACAATATCAACGCCTTGTCGCGATAACGCAACAATTACAACAGCATTTTCCCGCTATTACTCACGACCATATTGTCGGACATTGTCACATTGCCCCCGCACGCAAAGCAGACCCTTATCATACTTTTGATTGGCAACACTATTTTGCTTTACTTACCGCAGAGACGCAGCAATGAATGCCCACAAACGCGGTTTTACTTTGCTTGAAGTGCTTGTCGCCTTGGCGGTACTCGCGATTGCTATGTTAGCCGTGATGCGCACCGTCGCCAGCAGTGCCGACACTGCCGCTTATTTACGCGATAAAACCCTTGCGGCATGGGTTGCGGATAATGTTTTAACCGAATTACGGCTTAAACAACGTTATCCCGCGCTTGGTAAAAGCAAAGGCGAACAACAATTAGCTAATCGTCGCTGGTATTGGCAATTAGAAGTCAGTGAAACCGCTGATAAACAATTACGCAAATTAGAAATTCGCGTTGCAGCGAATGAAAATGTAAACCCTTCCTTAGTTTTTTTCACCAGTTTTTTAAGTGACTCACCTTAATCAATATCATGCAATTTAATCGCCTTTTTCGTTTAAATCATCGTTTACAACAATTCTTTTTTATTCTTTTTATTAGTATTATTTTTGCTTTATTAGCAATTTTAAGCAACCGTTATCATTTTACGTTAGATTTAACTGAAAATGCACGGCATTCTTTATCCGAGGCAAGCCAAATTGTTTTAAAACAACTTAAGCAACCTTTAAGCATTACAGCTTATGCAACGCCTAAAGAAGAATTAAGAAATGATATTGAAACAATGATAAGTTTATATCAACGTTATAAAAGCGATATTCAATTGAATTTTGTCAACCCATTAACTTCGCCAGCGGAAATTAGACAAAACAATGTCCGAGTAGATGGTGAATTACAATTGAAATATCAAGGACGTATAGAACAGATTCAAGAACTAAGTGAACAAGCGATTACTGAAGCTTGTGTTCGTTTATTAAAAGCAGACCAGCAAAAAATTGTATTTTTAGCGGGACACGGTGAGCGGAGCGCGGATTTATTCGCTAATGATGATATGACCGATTGGGCAGATTCTTTGCGTTCACACCGTTTTAATGTGCAAAGTCATCAATTTACCGATAATGGCGCGTTACCCAAAGATACACAATTATTAGTGATTGCCAGCCCGCGTGCAAAATTGCTAGAAGGCGAAGTACAGCAAATTTTGAATTATGTACAACGTGGCGGCAATTTATTATGGTTTTTAGAACCTTTTGATGGTTATCAAGGTTTAGAACCGATTGCGCAATTATTCGGCTTAGATTTAAATTGGCAAACTGTTATTGATTTATCGGGACAACAATTTGGCGTAAAAAATCCCAGTTTTATTACGGTAACGCACTATTCACCGCATCCTATCGTAGAAAACTTTACTTTATTAACCTTATTTCCTGAAGCGGTTGCAATTAGCGCAAATCCTTCTAGCGAATGGTCACAATCGCCTTTGTTTTACACCAGCAATAAAGCATGGTTAATTTCTGATGTAGATTTGCAACAAAATAGCGAATTAAAGCCCAAAGAAAATGCACAAGAAGAATTTGTATTAGGTTTAAGTTTAAATCGTATGGTAGAAACTTTGAGTAATGAAACAGCAAGCCCTAGCACAATTAATAAAGAACAAAGAATTGCGCTTATCGGCGATGGCGATTTTTTATCGAACACTTATTTAAACAACAGTGGAAACTCAACGTTAGGAATGCGGATGGTTCACTGGTTGACTAAAGAAGATAATTTTATTGAAGTCCCTACCAAGACTAAAAAAGATGTACAACTTAAATTAACAGAAAATCAACTTATTGCATTAGGTGCAGTATTCTTATTTTTCTTACCAATCACATTTATTAGCTTAGCTTTTATGATTCGCTGGTTGCGTAGAAATATTTCAAGATAATAAGCATTTACTTTTCGGTTGAAATAAAATTTTTATAAAAGTAGTTTTTATATAGCGTATTACTACGATGCTTTGTTGTTTTAGAAGGAATAAATTTAACATCCATGAGTTCCTCTAAATTAAAGGATAACAATTGTTGCAATGTTTGCTTTTCTTCTTGAGAAATTGCAGATACATTGATATAGCTGATTGTGAAAAACAAGGCTATAAGAAACGGGGTGCAAAATTTTTTTGTCATTTTAGTTACATCCTACAGTTGTCCTTTTTTGCAAATTTTAATAATAATGAGAGATTGCAGCAAAGTTGATTATTTAAATACTCTATACCATAATTTTTATCTTTTCTTCATTTTAAGCAATGTTAGTGCCATTTTGTTTTTTTGCTTATGGATTGATTTTAAATGAAAAGTATTAATTTTTGCTTTATTTGTGTGCTTAATTGCCTTGTTATTATGGGGATAAACCCTGTCTATGCCCATTTTCAGGTTTTGATTCCCAATGAAGATATTGTGAATGAAGAAACAACAAAATCTGTAATTTTAGAAATTTTATTTACGCATCCAATGGAACAAACCCCTATTATGGATATGGGCAAGCCAGTGCAAATTGGGGTTTTAAATGATGGCGTAAAACGCGATTTAACAAGTTTGCTAAAGGTCAATAAGCAAGCCGATAAAATGGCGTATCAATTAAGTTTTGTACCTCCGCATCCCAGTGATTACATTTTTTATATTGAGCCAACCCCGTATTGGGAGGCGGCGGAAGAAAAAATGATTATTCATTATACAAAAGTGGTTGTTGATGCGTTTGAAGCAGAAACAGGTTGGGATGCAATGGTTGGTTTTCCAGTAGAAATTGAGCCTTTAGTACGTCCTTATGGTTTGTGGACGGGTAATAATTTTCGTGGCATTGTGAAAAAACACGGTAAAGCCGTTCCTTTTGCAACGCTAGAAGTCGAGTTTTTTAACCGCGACAAGCAAATTACGCCGCCTTCTGCGCCCTTTATTACCCAAGTGATTAAAGCAGATGGTCAAGGGGTTTTTAGTTACACGTTACCCCGCGCGGGCTGGTGGGGATTTGCCGCTTTATTAGCAGGTGATAAACCTTTAAAAAATCCTGAAGGTAAAGAAGTTGCGGTTGAAGAAGGGGCGGTAATGTGGGTGCGTGCGGTAGATATGCGGTAATTTATTAACCCGAACTTTGCCGAGATATTTAAACTAAAACAAAGACCTTCTAGGTATCGAAGACCTAGAAGGTCTTTACTTTGATTTGAAACCATTATTGAAATTGCTCAAATTTTATTATTGATTAGCATTTTATTTTCTTTAAAAATTTTAATGAAACAACAAAATTCATTTTTAAGAAACTATTAATTATTTTAAAAAATAACAAAGTCGAAACTATTAAAAAAAATACATATCCTTTAATTTTATCAATGCTTATTTTTCTATTGTTTAAAACTTAGATAATAGCTTTTCTTTGCAACCTTTTCAGTGTTTTGTTAGTCTTAGTGTTTCATTCGTAGAACATAGACAAGGCGGACATATATCATCGCTCTTAAAAAATGATAAGCTGTTCTATAAATTAGGATTTCACAATACCCAATTCGCGAGTCATTGCGACTCCATCACTCGTTTTTATCATTTCCTCCAATTTTTTCCAACCCTCTAATCTAAAGACAATTAACATGGAAAAAGCGTATAACCCTCAAGCTATTGAACAACACTGGTATAACCACTGGGAACAAAAAGGCTATTTTGCCCCGTCAGGACAAGGCGAACCTTATTGCATCATGATTCCGCCGCCCAATGTCACCGGCACTTTGCACATGGGACATGCCTTTCAAGATACTTTAATGGATTTATTAATTCGTTATCACCGCATGAATGGACACAATACTTTGTGGCAAGCGGGCACAGACCACGCAGGAATTGCAACGCAAATGGTGGTTGAGCGGCAAATTGGCGCACAAGGCATGTCGCGCCACAGTTTAGGACGCGATAAATTCATTGCGAAAGTATGGGAATGGAAAGCCCAATCAGGCGGACATATTACGCGCCAATTGCGACGCATGGGCGCATCAGTTGATTGGGAAACTGAACGCTTCACGATGGATGAAGGCTTATCTAACGCAGTCAAAGAAGTATTTGTGCGTTTGTACGAAGAAGGGTTAATTTATCGCGGTAAACGTTTAGTCAATTGGGACACCGTATTCCACACAGCCGTTTCCGATTTAGAAGTGAATTCTGAAGAAGAAAACGGCAATATGTGGCTATTGCGCTATCCTATCGTTGGCAGTTCTGAAAGTTTAGTCGTCGCGACCACCCGCCCAGAAACCATGCTTGGCGATACGGCGGTTGCCGTTAATCCTAAAGATGAACGTTATCAACACTTAATCGGGCAACACGTCGAATTACCTTTCACAGGGCGCACGATTCCTATTATTGCGGACGACTACGTCGACAGCGAATTTGGCACGGGTTGCGTCAAAATTACCCCCGCGCACGATTTTAACGACTATGAAGTCGGCAAACGCCACAATTTGCCGATGATTAATATTTTTACTATTGATGCCAAAATCAACGAAAACGCACCCCGCGCTTATCAAGGCATGGACAGATTCGTTGCGCGTAAACAACTGGTTGCCGATTTTGAACAAGCAGGTTTACTGGTTGAAATTAAACCGCATAAATTAAAAGTGCCACGCGGCGATCGCAGCGGCACGATTATCGAACCTTTTTTAACTGACCAATGGTACGTTAAAGTTGCACCATTAGCCGAAGAAGCCATTAAAGTCGTTGAACAAGGCAAAGTGCGCTTTGTCCCTGAAAACTGGACAAAAACCTATTACGACTGGATGAATAACATTCAAGACTGGTGTATTAGCCGTCAAATTTGGTGGGGACATCGCATTCCCGCATGGTATGATGAAGCGGGCAATGTATTTGTCGGTTACGATGAAAACGATGTGCGCACTCGCTACCAATTACCCGCTGGCGTGCCGCTTAAACAAGACGAAGACGTATTAGATACATGGTTTTCTTCAGCATTATGGCCTTTTACAACGCTGGGCTGGTCTGAGCAAACTGAACGTTTAAAAACTTTCTACCCAACAAGCGTATTAGTAACTGGTTTCGACATCATTTTCTTCTGGGTTGCGCGGATGATTATGATGGGCTGCAAATTTATGGGCGAAGTACCATTTAAAGAAGTCTATATTCACGGCTTAGTCCGTGATTCTGAAGGACAAAAAATGTCTAAATCTAAGGGTAACGTGCTTGACCCCTTAGATTTAATTGACGGTGTATCTTTAGAAGCCTTAGTTGCTAAACGCACAACGGGCTTAATGCAGCCTGACATGGCCCCCAAAATTGAAAAACAAACCCGTCAACAATTCCCCGATGGAATTCCCGCTTATGGCACAGATGCCTTGCGTTTCACTTTCGCTTCACTCGCCACGATGGGGCGTGATGTACGTTTTGACCTCAATCGCATTGAAGGCAATCGCAATTTCTGCAATAAGTTATGGAATGCAACCCGTTATGTTCTGATGAACACCGAAGGGCAAGATGTCGGTTTAGACAGCGAAGAAGTAGAATTATCGTTAGCTGACCGCTGGATTATTTCCCTATTGCAGCAGACGGAAGAAGAAGTAAATCAACATATTAAAGCCTATCGTTTTGACTTAATGGCAAGCAATTTATATGAATTTACTTGGAATGAATACTGTGATTGGTATTTAGAATTTTCCAAACCCATTTTAACCAATGATAGCGTCAGTCCTGCGGCTAAACGCGGCACGCGCCGCACCTTAGTACAGGTTTTAGAAACAATTTTACGCCTTATTCATCCTGTAATGCCGTTTATCACGGAAGAATTATGGCAACGCGTCGCACCGCTTGCGGGTAAACAAGGGGATACGCTAAGTTTGCAAGCATTCCCACAAGCTGATGCGAGCAAAATTGATACCGACGCATTGCAACAAATTGAATGGGTGAAAGAATTTATTTTAGGCGTACGCCGCATTCGTTCAGAAATGGACATTTCCCCAGCCAAACAAGTGCCCGTATTGCTGCAAAACGGCGATGCAAATGACCGCCAACGCTTGCAAGCGCATGAAGCTTTCTTAAAAACCTTAGCCAAAATTGACAGTATCACTTGGTTAAGCAATGAAGTGACTGCGCCCGAATCTGCACTGGCATTAGTGGGTGATATGCGCGTTTTAATTCCATTAGCGGGTTTAATTGATAAAGAAGCGGAATTAAAACGTTTAGAGAAAGAAATGGAAAAAATCCGTAAAGACTTAAGCAAATCGATTGCAAAATTGGAAAATCCCAATTTCGCCGACCGTGCGCCTGCGGATGTTGTTGCTAAAGAACGGCAACGGGTGGAAGAAATGCAAGCTGCTGTACAGCAATTAGAAACCCAAGCCGAGCGAATTCGGAAGATTTAAAATTCGTTAAAAAACAGGAGTGCAATCGCTTTAGTTATTGCATTCTTGTTTTATTTAATGTGAGTGACTGTTAAGTTAATCCGAGTATTGATTGTTTTTAAATTTAAAAAATTATTGATTACTAAAAGTTTATATGTAAAAATTACAAAGTTCGTTTAGCAAACAAAGAAATTATGGAGGTATTTTATGACATTGAAACAGTGCAAAAAATGTAATAGTGAAATTAATCAAGAAGTGGATAAATGCCCAAATTGTGGAGCTCCCCAAAAAAGCAAACATTATGGATGTGGGACTTTAATAGTAGTTTCCTTGTTAGTATGGATAATTATTTCTTTATATTCTTTTATATTTTCTTATATTTTTCCTAAAGAAAATACTCCTAAACATCCATCTTCTACCTCATCATCACAACAACAAGCTACTAAACCATCCACAACAGCTCTGTCTTCTACATCCGCTCCTGTAGACAAAAAAACAAACTACATAAATAGGTTGAAAAAAGAAATAGATGGTATAGACAAATATAAAGTTGAGAAATACACAGATTCAAAAGATAGTATAATAATTGGAATAGCTCTTTTTAGTGCGTATGCAATACTTGTGGAGGATGGCAATAATTTACCCCTAAATAAAGAAGAACAAAAATTGCTAAAATCCTTCAAAGACAAAGTTTCTGCCACTCAAGTTAAAGCTTTTCCAAAATTGCGAGCAGCTTATGGCACTGTAATTGATAAAATACTTTGGGAAAATGATATATCTGTGAGTGTGTTTGGTTCAGGAGCTCGTACCATAGATTTTATTGGTGCTAGATTCGCTGCCAATAGAAATATTAAAGAATTTCAAGTTAATGCTGTGGGTGATACATTAAGAAACTTGCGTTTTGAAAGAGCTCAATACAAGTGGTATAAAGACGTAAAAGAATACCAATATTATGATTTAAAATCATTTGAAGATAACGAGCTCATTATTTGGGTAGATAACGAACACTATAGAAATGTCAAATAATCTCAGTTTGACAATGTGTTTTTTGTTTTTCAAATAATTTGTATGGAAAACTTTTAAATTGAAATAACGCTGAACGACAACTCGTTATAACAAACGTTCTGTTTATTTTTAAGTGATATTTATCTTGTCATTTTGGCTTAAATCCTCTCTTTTTTGATGATATGACTTGATGCTAGATAAAAATCAAGAAAAACATTCCCATCTCAATAATGGAATGGGAATGTCAACACTAAAAACTAACCGCCTACAATTCCAATATCATCGCCGCCGCCCGTTTGACCATCTGCGCCCATTGAAAACAACACAAAAGGTTGTCCCGCAACAGAAGATAAACCATATTGATATGGACGATTCCAAGGGTCTAAAGGCATTGATTTTTCTTCTAAATAAGGGCCTTTCCAAAAAGGTTTGACTTTCTCATCAGTCGGGGCAGCAATCAGCAAATTTAACCCCTCTTCCTTGCTCGGAAAACGACCAATATCCAAATATAAAGTTTGTAATGCCCCTTTGAGCATTTTTACTTGTACTTCAGCAGTTTGCAATTTTGCACGGTCACCCGCCCCTAAAATTTTCGGACCCACTAAACCCGCAATTAAACCAATAATCACTAATACAACTAACATTTCTAATAATGTAAAACCACTGTATTGTTTCATCTTTTTTCCTAAAAATTAAACAGCCACACTTTGTAAACTGGTAATCGCTAAAATCACACCCGTGACAATTAGCCCAATAATGCCACCAATTACTAAAATTGAAATCGGCTCAATTAACGCTAACGCTTGTTTCATCCGCACTTTGCCGCTTTCTTCCAATAAATTCGCCAGTGAACGCAACATGCGCGGCAGTTCGCCCGCGCGCTCACCTGCACGAATCAGGTTGTGCCCCGTTGAAGTCAATGCGTCATTGTCATGCAAGGCTTGTGATAAATTTACGCCCGCCCGCACCGCCTTGCTCACTTGCGACAAACGGGAACGTAACGTTAATAATTGTACGCCTTGCTCTGCCAATTCCAATGCTTTGAGCAGCGGCACGCGATTTTGCAACAGCGTCGCCATCATTGCCGACCAGCGCGCGGTTTCAGATTCCACCAGCCAAGTGCCAATGAGCGGTAATTTTGCCAATTTATCCCATAATTGTAATCGAACCTGCGGCTGTGTGACGATAGTTGCAATAAACGCAACGATTGCAATTGCGCCTAAACTAATCCATTGCAAATTTGCTTTTAAAAACATGCCTGTATTTAATACAATGGAAGCAAGCAAAGGCACATCCGCTGCCCGATTTTTGAGCAAATTGGCAAATTGTGGCACGACAAAAATAAAAATCAGTAACACGGCACTAATACCCGATAAAATCAAAATAGTTGGGTAAATCATCGCGCCCTGAATTTCAGCTTTCATGCGCGTGTCATATTCCAATTGTGCCAGACCATCGCGCAAACCTTCCGCCACTTTACCCGTTAATTCACCTGCTTCAACCAGTTGATGCACATACCAAGGCAAAGTTAATGGACTGTCTTTTAAGGCTTGGGCAAAGTTTTTCCCTTGCCGCAATTGGCTTGCCATGCCCGTAAAAGCTTGAGTTAATTGAGGATGATGTGAAGAATGGGAAATAGATTCAACGGCTTCAATCAACGATACGCCTGAACTTAACAATGTCGTTAATTCATGCAGCACCATTAACATATCACGCTGTTTTGCTTTACCTTTTACGGTTGTTTGTTTTTTTTCGTCTAAGGTTAGGGAGACTAAATTTAAATTGCGTTTGCGCAATTGGCGTGCCGCGTCGCGGTCGGAGTCAGCAGTTAAAATACCGCTGACGGTTTGATTTTGAGCATCAATCGCTTGATATTTGTAACGCATGAGTGAATAGAAATTTTGAAAGATAATTAAATAACTTATTTTAATGAGTTTTAAGCAATTCTTTCTCGCACTCGCTGTAAACGCTGTCTTAATTGTTGAGTTTTTTGTAACTCTCCTCGTTTTTCAGCTAATAAAATTAAATGCGTTAAAGCGGATTGATGTGCAGGATTTAAATATAGTGTTTTATTTAAATATTGTTCAACTTGTATAAACTCATTTAAAGCCAAATAAATCATTGCCATTAAAAAATAAGCTTCAGGTGCATCATTTTTTTCCACTAAACACGCTTGGCAATAAAATAAAGCTTGTTTAAAGTCACCTTGATTTGCTAGTCGCTGCGCTTTCTCGAAGAATTGCTCAAAAATAGAAAAAGGATAATTATTTTTTTCCTCACAATTATTGGTTAAAGCAAGTTGCTTAATAGAAGGGGATGAAGCCGTTTGTACAAGAGAAGAAGATAATCGATTATTTGATGTAGGCATTATAGGTGAAGCATTAAATGATAAACGCCGACATGCAAAAGCACCCGCATAAGGTAAAAATTCAAATTGATTAAGGTCAATATGCGCGCGTTCGGCATGTCCAACAAATAATAACCCTGAAGGTTTTAATAAACGTAAAAGATGCTGCAATAGTTTTTCTCTTGCGGCACAATTTAAATAAATTAAAAGATTACGACAAAAAATAATATCAAAGGCAGCTTCATTTTCTAAAAAGTGTGAATCTACAACATTAGCTTGTTCAAACCGCACGCTTTGTTTTACAAAAGGATATAAATGATAAGAAACTTTTTCATTTTGTAAAACCCGCTCAAAATAGCTTTGTTGATAGTACATATCATTGCGGTCTCTAAAAGCTTCTTCAGTATAAATTGCCCGCTGTGCGTGTTGCACGGCGTGCTGACTAACATCTACCCCTAAAATTTGTAAATGTGTCGAATTTAACCCCATTTCTAGCAAACTGATTGCAATAGAATAAGGCTCTTCCCCTGTAGAACATGGCACGCTTAAAATACGAAGGGGCGCATTATTTTTTTGATGAATCCAGTCTTTTTTAACATAGTCATTCATACAATGTAATGCTGCTTGTCCGCGCATAAACCATGTTTCAGGAACAACTATCGCATCAATTAAAGAATGCCATCCTTGTGGCGATTGCGCTAAATGCTGATGATAATCTTCAATTGAATGAAAGCCATATTGTTGCATTTGCTGTTCAACTACTTTACGCAATGTAAGCAAACCAACCGTTTCAATTTCTAAACCGATCTTATCAGCGAGTTGATGGATGAGCGTGAGCATAGCTTTTTTCAGTATAATGCGTGACGTAGAGTTTTTTATATCCTGTTTTTTCAAAAAAATTTCACGATTTTATTTTAACAGAATTTTGTTTAAAAAAATTAATAACTCTCTAAATCGTAAAGAAAAGACTAAATGCTTTAAACCGCATTTAAATATAAAGTTTTTTACTTTTAACGTTGTCGCTTTGCCCAATGTAAAAAATGCTGGATTTTTTCGTCTTTCAACAAAGCCTCTATTGTGTTAAAACATTGTCCTAATTGTTTTTCATCATATAATTTGTGAATAAAAGAATGGCAGGTTCTGCAAATATCAATCCCACGACTTTGCATCTCTTCTTTACTAAAATGTCGTTGAAACCAGCCCCGTTTATGACAAGCACGCGGAATTAAATGGTGAAAAGTAAGCCATTGTTCACGCTGACATAAAGCACAATGTCCACGGGTTTCTTTAGATTTTCGTGTTGATTCTATTACATTCATAGTGATTTTTTATGTATTTAAATTTAAAAACAAATTTAATTTATAGTGTGTTATTTATTGTTATTTTAAGTGTCTCTTATTTCTGTGCAAGTTTAGGGTTGAGCGGCAATTTTTTATTTGATGATTATCCCAATTTAGAAGGTTTAGGACAAATTCGCGATTCTTTAACCTTTTGGAAATTTGTAACAGAAGGTTTTTCTGGACATTTAGGTCGTCCCATTTCCTTATTTTCGTTTGCGATGCAATATGGCTATTGGCAACAAGAGCCTGCGGCGTTTAAACAGCTCAATATTTTATTGCATTTGCTTAATGGTTGCTTAATTTTTATATTAGCAAAACAATTAGCACAGTTGCTTAAATTAGAGTTTGATAAAGTTTTATTAGTTGCATTAATAAGCATGAGTATTTGGTTGTTGCATCCTCTGCATATTTCTACTGTTTTATACGTCGTGCAACGCATGACGCAATTAATGACTTTATTTACTTTACTAGCATTAATTGTTTATGTTTATGGCAGACAATGCACACAGTTACTTTATAGCTATCTTTGGATGAGCTGTGGTTTAATTTTATTTGGGATTTTAGCCGTTTTAAGTAAAGAAAATGGCGTTTTACTCTTGTTCTATGTTTTAAGTTTAGAATTCACTTTATTATCTACGGTCAAGCGTCCACCGTTTTTTTATTATTGGTTTTCCGCTGTTATTATTTTTCCGATTGCTATTTTAATTACTTATTTTGCGACACATCCCAATTTAATTCTAAAAGATTATCAAGTCCGCGATTTTTCTTTAGTTGAACGGGTAATGACAGAAACACGAGTATTGTGGGATTATGTATTTAAACTCTTTTTATTAAAGCCACAATTTGGGTTATTTCAAGATGATTTTGTCATTTCTCGCAGTTTATTTAATCCTTTCACGACAATTATTGCTTCAATCAGTTGGTTGGCTGTTTTAGGACTGGCATTTTATAAACGCCAACAATGGCAGTTATTTGCCTTTGCAATTCTATTTTTTCTTGCAGGACATTTATTAGAATCTACCGTTTTTCCTTTATTTATCTATTTTGAACATCGCAATTATTTGCCCAGTTTTTCATTCATTTTTGCTACTGTCGTTACGGTGGTTTTATTATTACAACGGTTAAGCGAATTAAAACAAAAATACTTTATTCTTGTTTTAACTGGGCTTTGGGGATTAATATTAGTTTTCTTAAACTATCAAGAAAATAAACTATGGTCTAATTCATTAATACAATCTATGGTGTGGGCAGAGCAACATCCTAATTCACGTTTGGCATTAGCCAATGTTTCCGCTACTTTAGGCAGACATGGCTATATTGATAAAATGTTGGAATATCATCAAAAAATGATAAAGCAATTTCCTGAAGATGCTACGCCTTTATTAATGCAATTAGCAACTGTTTGCTTAACTGAAAAAACTAAAGTGCCTGATTTTAATTTTTTAAATACCGAATTAGCCAAACGGCGAATTGATGCGGGTACACCGTCGGCGTTAAATATGATTGCTGTGCGACAAGCTGCTTATGCTTGCCCACGTTTAAGCAGTGAAAATATTGAAGTAGTTTTTCAAAGTTTATTAAGTAATCCTGTTAAAACAACTTATCAATTTGATATTTATGTGATTTATGCACAATGGTTAGGTAATCATCATTTGTATGAACGTGCGATTCAAATGGCAGATGCTGCGCTTGCTTTAAAGAAAGATACGGTGATGCAGCTTAATCGGGTGTATTGGCTACTCCTGAATCAACAACATTCAGACGCGGCAGGAGAATACATTCATTTAAGAGTTGTTTTAAGTGAGATTGAACAAAAAATTTATGCAGATGATCTTGAACGTTTGGAGAAATTAATTCTGAGAAAATAGAGAAAATAAACAATTTTTAAACTTTAAAAAAAGTTAAAGCTCTTGAAATAAGTGTGCTTGTCGTTAAAAACAGCGGGCACTGATGGAAATTTACCCAACCCAAAATGCAACTGATAAAAAGTTGTTATCACAACAATAGGATAAAATTTATCTTATGGAAACTATGGTAGAAATTAAAAATTTACGCAAACAATTCGGCACATTAACTGCCGTTGATGATGTGTCGTTTAGCGTGCAACGGGGAGAAGTGCTCGGATTTTTAGGCCCTAACGGGGCGGGCAAATCCACCACCATGAAAATGGTCACGGGTTTTTTAACCCCCACCGCGGGCACAATTCGGGTCGTCGGTGAAGATATTCACGTTAAACCTTTGCTAGTCAAGCGAAAAATTGGCTATTTACCTGAAGGTGCACCCGCATATCCCGATATGACTCCTTTGGAGTTTTTGGACTTTATCGCAGATATTCGCGGTTTAAGCGGCGAATATAAAAGCCGTCGAATTAAGGAAGTGATTGCACGGGTTAATTTAGAATCTGTGTTAAATCAGGCAATTGATACTTTATCAAAAGGCTATAAGCGGCGCGTTGGTTTAGCACAGGCGATTTTACACGACCCTGAAGTGTTGATTTTAGACGAGCCTACCGATGGATTAGACCCTAATCAAAAACATGAAGTGCGCAGTTTGATTAAAGAAATGGCGGCGGAAAAAGTGATTATTTTATCCACGCATATTTTGGAAGAAGTGCACGCTGTTTGTTCGCGCGCAGTGATTATTGCTAAAGGTAAAGTGTTAGCGGATGGCGTTCCGAGTGATTTAGAAGCAAAATCCCCAAATTACAATGCAATTAATCTGACTATTCAATGTAATAGCGCAGAAAGTGAAAGTGTACGCAGTGCACTAGCACAATTGCCGCAAGTCGCGCAAGTAACTTACCTTGCTTCAGTTGCTAACACCTTGTCTTATCACATTTTACCTAAAGATAAAGCCTCAATTGTCACCACTATCAGCCAATATGCCCATGCACAACAATGGCAAGTAGAAGAATTGCATGTGGATAAAGGACAATTAGATGAAGTCTTTAGAGCCATTACCACCGCACAATAAATAAGCATTCAAGCAATTTGCATTAAATGCCTTGTTTTTTTCTCTATAGGAGTTTGTAGTAATGACCAATGCTTTATGGGTTATTTTTAAGCGTGAATTAATGAGCTATTTCACGACACCTTTAGCGTACATTTTTATTATTATCTTTTTAGTTTTAAGTGGTGTCTTTAGTTTTTATTTAGGAAATTTCTTTGAACGCGGACAAGCCGATTTAAATTCGTTCTTTATGTTTCATCCGTGGTTATATTTATTTTTCATTCCTGCTTTGTCTATGCGTTTATGGGCTGAAGAACGTAAAGTCGGCACAATTGAATTGTTATTAACTTTGCCGATTACGGTGGTTGATGCAGTGTTAGGAAAATTCCTTGCTGCGTGGGCATTTACTTCTATTACTTTATTTTTAACTTTCCCAATGTGGATTACGGTTAATTATTTAGGTAATCCTGATAATTTAGTGATTCTCGCGGGGTATTTGGGCAGTTTATTAATGGCTGGGGCATTTTTAGCGATTGGTTCATGTTTATCAGCATTAACTAAAAATCAAGTTATTGCCTTTATTGTCACTGCCGTTGTTTGTTTTGGATTTGTTTTAAGTGGCTATCCTTTAGTATTAGATTTCTTTAGTGGCTGGGCTCCTAGCATTATTGTCGACACCATTAGTTTCTTTAGTTTCTTAACCCATTTTGAAGCATTAAGTAAAGGGG
>JACCEE010926383.1_pt1 | contig 31769 bp, 34 predicted proteins | sample 7449931 | NCBI WGS metagenome assembly JACCEE01 (sample SAMN15323457, study PRJNA562643) | freshwater metagenome | isolation source: river surface water | place: USA:Blue River Watershed | collected 2017-08-19 | reverse complement strand
TTAGGTACTACTTTTAAGTCTACTTGATAAAACTTATCACCTAATGGCATTCTAGTGTGTACGGTAACACCTGCCATTTTAGTGTGAATTCCTTGTTTCTGTATGTAATCGCTTAATGCTTTTCTTGTTGTCTTAGAATCTTCTGTACCAAATGCTTGTTGTAAGACACCTAAATCTAACATTGCATCTAAATCGTTGCTAGGAACTACATTACCGTCTTTATCAAAACGTGGCTTCCAGCAACTACCGACTGTGTTTACTCCTACACCTAAAGCATCTAAAATCTTTTGTGTTGCGGCAGTCAATGGTTTACCAACTTCTCTTGGATCAAAGTTAGTAACTACATCAGGCCAAATATTTCCACCTTCAACTAAAAAGTACATTAGTAGCTCACTTTCACTGATTGAATAACACCCTGAGAAAATGGATTTGCACGGCAGCGAATCCAAGTATAATTACCTTCGATGTTAGTGAAACTACGTTGTGTTAATAGTCCACCGGTGTCGATTCTGTAAACTTGAAACCAATCACTGTCAGATGCAGGTTCAGACGCTAGGCTTGCCTCAATGTACATTATACAATTTACATTAGTAAAATCCCATGTTACTGTTTGTAGATTACTATTACCTAAATAATAACCTGCGGCTTTTTGTGCTGTACCTACAACTGCCGTAGTTCCAGTTGTCCAAGCAGTTTGTGGTAACAAAATAAGAGTTGTAGTCTGTGCCATTATGCTTGTACCACTTCTACAACGACAGAATCGCCCACTAATTCTTGGGCGACTTGTTCTAATGCTTGTTGAACGTCATGTCCTGCGATTCCTGAAACTTCTGCTTCGGAATCTTTAACGATTTTGCTGAATTTGATGACTAGTACATCTTCTATAATCTTTGCCATGGTAAATACCCTATAGTAATAGAGTATTTATCATTTTAGACTACATCGGGACGTTTCTGTAATTTGTACTTTTTACCCAAGTATTCACCATACATTAATGACAAATAGCTTAAATAACTTTCGTCATTATAATCAATGAAATAATGGGAACTCATATAACCAGACCACCAATAACCTCGATTACTTGTATCTCTTAACCAATGCTTTAGTGCAGGGCTAGTCTTTAGTTGTTTGTTAGTTTCCAACAATTTCTTCAGACCATCCTTGAAGTCATCAGGGGTACGTTTACTCTTAAAATAGATACGGAACTTATATTTAGGTTCGTTTACAAACGTCTTGACACCAGCATAACCTGTAGTTTCTACTTCTGTGTAATCTACTTTTGCTCCTACTAGGCCATCAAAATGTTTGTGAAGAAAATCTAAATCGTTATGGAACACACTCATGGTGTTGTATTCCATACGCATAGTCAATTGCTTATCTTTTCTATGATCTGACCTAAACTGAAGAACTGACTTGATTTCAGGTAAATTCTGTTTAATCTGTGCCATTTCCTCTTTGCCAATTCTACCCCATAATTTATTTGTAAGTAGTCTTTCCTCAAATTCATCTGGATCAGAATAGTAACCCCTACGCAGACCTTCTACTGTTACTCTAACACGATAATTGTACTTATTGTAATATGATTGGTCACGATAGTCGATATAATCGACACCCGGCACATTATTCGCTGACTTTAATAATCCCATCTTCTCCTACTTCCGCAGTTAGTTTACGTTGAACATCAAACTCTACTGTATCATTGACACCTACGTGTGCGTTAATTGTAGCATTTTTGATGCGCTCAAACAAGATTTTCTTAGATAGAGGTACCCTAATTAGTTCGTCAATCTTACGTGCTAATGGACGAGCACCCATCTTCTTGTCATAACCTTTTTCTGCCAAGTAGTCAATCAATGGCTCACTAAGATTCAATGTGATTTCGTGTGTATCTTTCAATGACTTCTTCAAATCTTCTGCAAACTTGACCACAATCTTCTTAATTGCAAGTGTATCTAGTTTATTGAACTTACATACCAAATCAAGACGATTACGGAACTCAGGCTTAAAGAATTCTTTCAATGCTTTATCATCTTCACCAGTCTTTTCTTGTGAACCGAAACCGATAACGTTCTTTTCAGAATCAGCACTACCCAAGTTACTAGTTAGTATAACGATACAGTTTTTAGCATTGACTTCTTTACCGTTTGATCCAGTAACTTTACCTTCATCAAGCAACTGCAAGAAGATGTTAAAGATATCTGGGTGAGCCTTCTCAACTTCATCAAACAACAAAATAGCATGAGGATTCTTACTCAAATCATTAATAAGTTTACCACCACCTAGTGTACCTTCACCGAAGCCAACATATCCTGGAGGAGGTCCTAGTAGTGCTGAAACTGTGAATTTCTCACTATATTCTGACATATCGTATTTGAGTAATGGCATATCTAAGTTCTTACTCAATAGTCGAGCCAACTCAGTCTTACCAGTACCTGTAGGACCCAAGAATAAGAAACTTGCCATTGGCTTAGTAACTGCACCAATACCTGCAAAACTTACATAGATACGATCCAGTACTTGATTGACTGCATCTTCTTGACCATATAGTTTGTCTTTGATATTAGTCTCTAAGTTGTTAACTCGGTCGTAACTGTTGTCATTTAATTTATCTGCTTTGACACCTGCAAAACGTTCTACTTGTTCGTAAATCATTTCTTTGGTGATTGTTACACCTTTGTTCATTGCTACCCGTTGTTTTGCACAGGCTGCATCTAACAAATCAATAGATTTGTCAGGATTCTTACGGTCGTGAATATAACGAGTCGCACTTTCGACACTAGCCTTAATTGCTTCTTCGCCAATTACAACATCATGGAACTCATTCAATCGTGAACTCAAGCCCATTAGAATCTTAATAGTAGATTCGTTGCTTGGTTCATCTACGCCAACACGATAGAAACGGCGCATCAACGCACGATCCTTCTCAAAACTTTCGTAATATTCTTCCCAAGTTGTGCTTGCAATAACTTTCAAGTTACCCTTTGTGATTGCAGGCTTAATCATATTAGCAAAGTCAATGGATCCGTTGTTTGATGAGCCTGAGCCTTTCATTGTATGAGCCTCATCAATAAAAAGAACTGCATTCTTCTTAGTTGTAAGTGCTTCTAAGATTGCTTTTACTTTTTCTTCAAAGTCACCACGATATTTAGACCCAGCAAGCAAGTTACCAACTTCAAGTGAATAAACTTGATGTCCGATTAAAAACTCAGGAACTTGTTGTTCAAAGATTCGTTGGGCAAGACCTTCTACGATAGCAGTTTTACCTACACCGGGGTCTCCCACTAATAATACGTTTGACTTGAATTTCTTAGCGAGGACGTTGACAATATCTTCTACTTCTGTATCACGCCCGATCATTGGTTCTAGTTTGTGTTGACTAGCCATTTCGGTTAGATTAACAGTGTATTCTTCTAAAATCTCATCTGCTTGACTTTCACTTAATTTTGGTAAGCTATCACTGTTTTTATAGTGCTTTTGCCAAAATTGAACGAACTCAGTCTTAGTCACACCGTACTTTAGTAAAAAATAATGTGCATGACTATTTGCTTCTGCATTGATACTTAGATAAAGGTCAATAGTAGTAACAACTTTACGACCTGTAAAAATTACTTGGGTGACTGATCTATTAATAACTCTCTCTAAACTAGAAGTTTTTCTAGGTTGAATCTCTTGACCTTCTTCTAATGACACCTCGATAGAACGCTGTTTATCTAAATATAGAGACACTTCATTGGTCATCATTTCAGTGTCGATACCGAAATTATCTAAACATTTTCTAAAAGGGGAGTGTGTTATTAATGACAATAACAAGTGTTCTACTGTGCAATATTGGTGATTTCGGGTTTTAGCTAGTACGATTGATTGCTCAATGATAGCTTCAATTTCTGGTGAATGCACTTTGTTATCCTTTATTTAAATTGTTTGATTGCATCAATAATACGAATATCAATTATATCTGGAATGAATGGTTTTAGCAAGATATATTGGTCACCTTTAGCATTTTGGTATGGCATACCTTCGCCGGCAATTCGTAATTTGGTTCCGGGCTGTGTTCTAGGTGGCACATCTACGTCTAATTCTTTACCCGAAAGAGTCCTAAATTTTAGTGTAGTTCCAATTATTAATTCCAAAATGTTTATTTCATGTATTGAAAATAAATTCATTCCATCACGCTCATATTTCGCATGTGGGTGAACCCTAAACTCGACCAACAAAATCGCATTCGGGATAATATTTTCGTAGCGCAATGTTGCACCGTTATCAATACCCTTTGGAATGTTAATTTTGATAGTTTGCGGACCACTTGGACCGTTAATGTTTAATGTCTGTTCGTCACCATTATAGATTTGTTCTAATGTAACATGAACTGTAGTTTTGTAGCTAGTATGTGGACCTCGTCCATGGTGTCTGCCACCGTGCCCAAACATACCACCGAACAAATCGTTAATGTCGATTCCACCATGTTGGAAACTAAATCCACCTGGTCCACCAAAATCAAAGTGGAATCCACCTGGTCCACCGAATGGATTACCGCCACCGAATGGATTTGGATTATCGTATTGTTGTTTCTTTTGTGGGTCAGATAATGTTTCGTAGGCAGCTTGTACCTTTTGAAATTCAGCAGTATCACCACCCTTGTCCGGGTGATGAATGGCTGCTAATCTGCGATATGCTTTTTTGATTTCATCAGGGGTAGCGTTTTTGGCTACCCCGAGAGTTTGATAATGGTCTGTCATATTGATATCCTAGCACAGTTGTGCTTTAATGTCAATATTTATTTTGCCGCGCCTTCAATCTTTTCTTTTGTACGACCGTAAGCTGCGATACCAAGAACAGCACCCATTGCGATGTGATACAAGCCTGCACCTTGTAATGTTAATGGTTGCCATTGACTTGACACATTACCGTGTGTCAACGCTTGTAACAATGACCATAATACTGGGAAAATAACAAAGTCAGCAGTACATGTCAACATGTACACCCAACCCATTACTGGACGCCATTTCTTATTGATCCAATCTGTTGCATCTTTGTCTAATGCTACAGTAGATTCACCGCCTTCACTCATTGCACCGCCACCTGATTTTAATAATTCTGCTTGGTTTGGTTGTCCCATTGTTCCTGCTCCTTGTACTGACGGACTTGCTCCGAAATTGCTAGTTGTTGACCCGCTTGGGCTTGGAGAGCCAACGCTACTGGTTGAGCCGAAGCCTCCTGTTTGAGATGTGCCAAATGCTGTTGAGCCATTTGTTGATGTTGCATTTCCGAATCCTCCGAATGAACTGGTTTGAGGGAACGCTGACACTGTTGGATCAGCCGCTAATTGCTCGTGATGACCATCATCAGTTGCAATTGCATTATCTTGTGGTCCTGATTTCTTTGCTAATAGTGTTGCCATTTCTTCTCCTTATAATCCGGCTTTTGATATAAAGTCTCTTAATAGACTATCTTGTTCTTTAAATATCTTTTGTGGTTCCAACCCTGCACGATTACGCATTTCATTTAAATCTTCTTCGTGCATTTGACGATATTTACTTGGACTTAAAATAATAACTTGTTTAAGTTGTTCAATATCAGCCTTGTATTCTTTTTTATCAATTATGATAGTCCAGTCTTCGATTGGTAATTGAGTTAATGTTTCCATGTCTTCAATCATTTCAACAATACGTTCTGGAACTGTTGTTCTACGATTCATTTCAACAAACACTAGATACTTGCCCTTTGAAACTTGACCGTCACTAACTTCACTGTCTAAAACGTAATCATATCCGCGCTCAAACCAATCTACTAAATCTTCACTTGCTTGTTGGCCCTTTACTGTAAACGCTAACGTGACAATCTCATCGTCATCGCCCATGTTGGCTGCATATTCATCTACAGTGATAGTAGGGTCAATTTGGCCTTCTAAATCTTTAAAGTCAAAACCTTCAGTAAGAATTCTAGTCATTACATTATCCCCAATCCTGGGCCACCTGGCATCGGAGGAGCCATTCCCATACCCATATCAGCAGGTGATTGACCTTGCTGACGCTCTTCGGTTTCTGTTCCTTCTTCGTCTAGATTATCCTCATACGCATTATCTAGGTCTTCTAAGTTGATTGTCTGACCAGCCAAGTCAATAGAACCTTCACGGATATCGTTCATTAATTCTTTTGGCATTTGAATAAAAACTAACCAAACTTCACGCTCAGTTGTCTTTGGATAGTGTGTTCCGGGTTTATAATCTTCTGGACCTTCAATCTTAATTGGTACTTTTACCTTAGTCTTTTTGAATTTAATATCACACCCGACTGATAGTAAGCGTTTAGCTCCTCGTGGATCTGGCATTAATTTGTATGGGTACATAAAGATACAGCTAACATCATAGCGTCTAACGTTAGGACCACTGACAAGTTCACCTATATCCCAATTTTGATATGCATATAGGTCTGCTTCATCCAATACACGCTCAAAATCAAGTAATGTACTCATCACACCGTCACTGGAATAGACACCCTTGATAGTATCAATGATACTAGGGAAGTCTACACTGTTGAAAAAATCGTCTGCGGTTTTACTTAAAAGGTTGCTCATAGTTTAGTATTTATCATCGTTGCAACGATAATGAGCTTTATAGAAAATTTGGGGTTAGCCTAATATTTATCAGGAATCGTTGCTCAAAAAGTACACTATTAATTGTGGATTGTCAGTCTGTAAATAAATTTGTGTTTTATGAGAACACACTACTCGACCAAGGAGAGCTTATTTTGAGTAAAAGAAAAACTGGCGCATTGCGTCAACAAGAGCAAGATACAAGATACTCACACAGTAAAAAACATGATACACAGACATTCTACACAAAGGAATCAAAAACAATCAATTTCGACCAAGCACGTATAAAGTTAGATAGAAAACCTATCACACTAGTGCCCAAGTCCGTCAATCAGGAGAAATACATCCTCGCACTATTAAACGAGAATACAGATATTGTCGTTGTTGGTGGACCAGCAGGAACAGGTAAAACTTACTTAGCTATGCAAGCTGCTATCAAAGCATTGAAAGCCGGTGAAGTAGACCGTATTATTCTGACACGTCCGGCAGTTGGGGTTGAAGATGAAAAACATGGATTCTTGCCAGGTGATATCAATCAAAAGATGGAACCTTGGACTAGACCATTGCTTGATGTGTTGAGAGAGTATTATACTGCACGTGAAATCGCCCACATGCTAGAAGAACAAATAGTGGAGATCGCACCCCTAGCATTCTGTCGAGGTCGGAACTTTAAGCACAGCTTTGTGATACTTGATGAGGCACAAAACGCTACACCCGGTCAACTCAAAATGATTATGACCAGAATCGGCGTCGGTAGTAAGATTGTAATTACTGGCGACATTGAACAAGCCGATAGAAAAACAGCCGACAACGGGCTACTAGATTTACAAAATAGGTTGGGAAAGGGGGTGATTCCTGGTTTGCAGTTATGCAATTTTGAACTGAAAGATGTTCAACGACACAGGATCATCCAACATGTCTTAAAACTATACTCATAAAAAAGGGGCTATATGCCCCTTTTATTCTTGTTCAGCTTCTATTTCTAATCGTTCAATGATTGCAGGATAGACTCGCTTATAATATTCATAAGCATTATCCCAATCCATTGTGATTACTTGACCCTCAATCATACATTTTTCAACTTTTTTCTCTTTAAAATCTAAAATGACATTGGCCGTAGTCAAGTCACGCTCTTTTACTTTTTTAGTGACTTCGCATTGTTCGTCAATCTGTCCATTTGGCTTACGTAAGTAAGTAATTATAAAATATCTCATTTATTGTCCTGTCAATTCAATTAGTGTTGCGGCTAAATTTATTTCTGGAATGCCCACTAGACTCAGATTAGCTAGACCATTACGAATGATAATGATACTTGCATCCTTGCGTTCACTGGTGCTACCCCACAAATCTAAGTTATTGTACATCCAACGATAGATATCTTCGATACGGCTTGGATACAATGCCAAATACTGCAATAGTTGCTGACGACCTTCTGTTACTTTACCTTGCTTGAACAAGTTAGTTGCATCTAGTAGCAATTCATCTTCACTATTTGTTTGATTTGTAGGTTGAACTAATTTACCCGTACTACTATTTACTTGTAATTGATTTAAACATTTACGTAAATCTGGATAACTTGCGTTAACATACACATCCAATACTTCTAAATCAAAGTCAACGTTCTCTGTTACAAGTACTGTAGCCGCACGTGCTGTGAATTCTGTTTTGTCTGGCTTCGCAATATGAAACTTGTGACAACGACTTTCACGCAATGCTGGGATAATACGATGTTCATAGTTACAAGTTAGAATAAATCGTGCTGTCATGGAATATGCTTCCATATCATTACGCAACGCTGCCTGACCCGCTGGACTTAGATAGTCAGCTTCGTCTAACAATACGATTTTGAACTGACCAAAGGGCATTGTTTGTACGAAACCAGTAATCTTATCACGTACAGTATCTACACTGTTTTCACGTGATGCGTTGATTTCCAACACATCATATTCATCAATGCCAAGTTCTTTAATAAGAACTTTAGCAAGTGTAGTCTTACCTGTACCCGGCTCGCCACTCAATAATAAGTGAGGGATAGAACCCTCTTTAATCCAACCTGTAACCTGTTGACGTTGGTTATCGTCAACAAACACATAGTCCTGTACACTTGAAGGGCGATACTTTTCTACCCAAAGTTGATTTTTCATTTAGTCTTTCTTTACACCAAATAGTTGTAACAATGATAGGAACAAGTTAATAAAGTCCAAGTACAATGTCATTGCACCGAAAATTTCTGCATGTTCATTGGGGTTGTCCATCAAATCTTCACGGATCTTTTGTGTATCATACGCAGTTAATCCAGTGAAAATGATAATACTGATTGCACTAATGACCATTTGCATAACTGTGCTACCAATAAAGATATTGATTATACTAGCAATAATAACAGCAATCAAGCCTATAATCATAAGTTCTCCCATTCCACTAAGGTCTTTCTTAGTAAAATAACCATAGAAACTCATAACACTAAACAAAATTGCCGCACCCATAAATGCAGTAAAGATCGAACCCATTGTATAGATAGCAAAAATTACTGCAAAACTTAGGCCCATTAATGCCGCAAAAGCATCTAATAGTAACATCGCACCAACTCTACCGATCCCTGCATTAAACATAATAGGTACAAGTAAAACGAAAACTAGTGGTGCAAAGATAACTACCCAATGCATTACACCAGTGAAAAAGAATTTCACAAGTTCGGGGGTAGAACCCACAAAATAACTAACTAACATACTAATCAATACAGCCAAACTCATGTGACCGTAAACACGGCCCATTGCTTGGTTAATTTCTGATGCTGATCTATATGTTGGTGCTGAATCGAAAACAGTATCCATAATTTTCTCCTTAACGTTTAAGTGCTTCTAAAGTCATAATTTTAGCAAGTTCTGAGCCCAAGTCAAGTTCACTGGGTATCAAATGCAATGCTTGGTCATGATTGTCTTTTCTCTCATTGTAGTATGTGTATTCCACAATGTGTCCACCCGTTGCTGGGTAAATCTTAAAATGCATGGCTTGTTGATGTAGGTTAATAGAGCCATCCATACTCGCTGCCTTAGCAACGCCCACTAAGCCGGCTCTGTTCCTGACCCTAGGTGTGGGAATAGTGTTCATTTTTGCTTCTTCTTCATATAAATGGTCATCAAGATTATTGATCCCACGGCGTACCCAATTAAAAAACCATTTCATTAAACTACCACCTTATCTGTCCAAGTTTCATCTTCCATTGGTTCATCACTTACAAGTAATATCTCATCAGGATCAACTCTACGAATTGCACGTTTACCATTTTCATCTTCGATGTTGATACCACGAGTCCAACGACCGTGACTGATAAGAATATATTGACCTTCTTTTAGTTCACCTGTGTAGTCTGGACCTATCGCATATATACGTGCCCAACGTGGTCTAATACCCGAACTTTTCATATCATCATTTAAGATAATAATACCACCTTTACTGATACGTTCTTCAAACTTCATATCGGTTACAATGATATGTTCACCGATAGCATGAAATTGGCTACGTTTAATCTTATGTGGTTCGAATGCTAATTTCTTTTCTTCAATCACTTTTTGATATCCTCATCTTCATCTTCAAACATTTGCTCTTCCGGAGTCAATTCTCTCAATGGGGTCGCTGGAACTTGTTTAACTTGTGGTTTTGGAACATTCTTATTAACAGTCTTGTTATAATTTGTTTTTACACGCTTGGTGTTGTCTTTGACAATCTTATTATTACTGTCAATCACATCACCTCGGGCATTGACATTCATATTTCCCACTGCCCTAACTTTTTCGTGCTTTGACGCTAACTGAGACATATCTACTGCTCTACCATTTGCTGAACGATATACTGCCATATTTTTTCCTTATTTTAAAAACTCGTCTATTGACAAGTCGTAATGTAAACTATTTATTCTGTGTATCCCTATTAGGTACAATACATAACTAGCAACACTACTTCCTCTTCCTACTCCCCAGACTACGTTGTGTTTACGCATAGTATCGACTAGATATTTACAATAACGTAATATTGGAAACATACCTAATTCTTGAAATTTAAGTAATTCGTCTCCCACACGCTGTAATTCACTATCTGTTTCGCATAAATCCAATACATATTTGGCAATATCGAAATTTTTGTAACTGTCGGGCATGTACCAATTACTTTGATTATTAGTGTCGTATTCTTCGACAGTAATATCTAATTGTTCGAATTTTTGTATTGTGGGTTTATTTGCTAGTTCAAGAACTTCTGGGAAATTAATATCACAATCTACTGTGATATTCTTAAAAATCCTGTCAGGATCTTGTAGATATAGTTCACATATATCAGATTCCGTTAAGATTTGTCTACCAAATTTATCTGAGGGCATGAACTATTGTAACACAATTAACTATTAAGTCAAGTGTTATTTGTCCGTTTTGTCGAAACTGGCAAAAACAATTTCGGTGTTCTTATGATTGGATTTTTCTTCCCAATCTAAGTAAACATCGTTCCAATCATTTTTTGTATTCAACTTTACGATTTTTGTATCTTTTGTATTTAGGTTATTAATAGATTGTGATGGATCATTCCACCAACCCTTATCGAGGAAAGGACCCATATTCTCCTCAATTGAATGACAGCAACTTACCCCATCGCTCATCGAACTTGCCAATGATATATCTGTCAATGTTAATCTACCTTCAGTGATACTATTCAATTTAGACAATAACATTATTCCTATGATTTGGTCATATGGTTCTTCTGGTAGGGTACAGATAGTCATACCAGCTTTCAAATATTTGTTAATTGCATCAGTATCAATTTGGTTAACAAAAATTGAGTTTTGTAGACAATCGTGTAGGAAAAACTTTATTCGATCCATAGCAGTATTCTGGTCTTCTATAGAAGAAGTTTCCACAATAAATTCTGCATCTAAAATATACTGATTTATGTAGTATTTGTGGTTAAAATGTAGTGCTGATAGGAACTCGAAAGATTTATGGATTCTTGCTGCCATTGGATTTAGAAATGTTAATACGGTTATCTATATTTTGCTTCTTATATAGAGCATCAATTCTTTTGGAGTACTCAGTTTTATAACTGTTCAATGCCATGTTGAGTTGTTGGATCAACATTTGATTCTGAGTTCTGTAGGCAAAATTTAACTTTGAATGTAAACCTTGAATTACATCATTTAAATCTTCCATACTTTTATCACTAAGATCACCAATGAATGGATGTTGCATAACAATATTTAATTATATATTAGTCAGCGAGATTTTTTTCCAAATTGCAGTAGAACCGTCGTAGTTGCCTGTACATAGATATAAGAATGTTCCATTGCTACATATTGTACCCATTTTATCACCAACTGACCCTGTCGCTGTAGGTGTTCTTGTGGCAACCATGCTAGTAACTTGGTTACGATTGATCGGCTCAACGTCAATCGTAGTGCCACAATCAATAGTTACAAATTTCAATTGTAACTCTGTTACACCTGCTGGAACAGAAATATAATTAGAAATAGTAGTACTTGGTGCTGGAGAAGCATTTGCTGAATAGTTCTCTACTAATCTGATACTATTTTTCATCCCAGAAATAACTTCTGTACTTGAATTGAAACTAGTATTAGGTAACTGTAAAATGGCACTTGCGTTTCCAATAGTTAAATTCAGTTGAACTGAACTTTGAGTTCCTGCAGGACTCCAACCACCGAAATTTATAGTTGTGTTTTGTACAACGTTACCGTATTGCACGTCCCCTTTACTAACATCTACCATTATTGATGACCCTAGATTACCAGCAGACATTCCCCAAGTTTGGGCTCTAAAACCTTTTACTGTGGCATTTGAAATCATCGCCCCAGCCATGTCATTGTTTAAAGTGCTGTCATCTAGTGCTGCCTTTACGATGACTTTATTCTGTAAGTCAGTAATTTCATCTTTTGCAACAGCTAAATTATTTTTAATATTAGTAAAATTATCTCTCATTCCCTGAGTACTGTTGTTTACTCCTGGAGTTGGGTAATTTCCGTTGATATTTGTAGTGTTAATGTTACTCATAATTTGTTCCGTGATCTATTTATTACTTCATTCTTTGGGTAGAATTGTTTTTCTATCAAACAACACCATGAGATCATGTTCTTCAGGGTTGTCATAATTTGGGGACTCACTAGGTATTTCATTCCATGCTGGGATCGCTAAATTAGTATTCCAGTTATAAGTAGAAGTCTTATCTATGACGTATCTATCAATAGAACAATCAATTTCATTAAGTGTGTGGCCCCAATTTGTCTCTATGTTATTCTTAATGATGGAAGATTTACCTGGAAGGGTGTAGCAAATCACCCAACATTTAACAAACCCTAACGTACCACCATTTGCTTGTTGGCTAGTCATCCATTTTGGTAACAAGTTAATGTCTGCGTTCTGACCTAAATTAGCTACTAATTCTTCTTTCATATTATCTAAACTAGCAGGATATAATTTTCTAATGTACCCAGGTGTCATACTAGCGTAGTAAGTAGGCAAGTCGTTAATTTCAAATGCGTAACTTGTATATAAGTCTGTATCATTTGCTGTCCAGGGACCTAAATTTAAATTAATAGGAATAGGCCAGGTTATTTCTTTAGGAATACTTACACCTTGGTTGTTTTGTAAATCATCTACAATCTCACTGTAGACAACCTCATATAAAATATCTCCATTTACATCACGTGCTACTGCTGTTTTAATGTCACCTAAAACAATGTTTCTGTAATAATGATTCTGTTGAATAGCTGCAAGGTAAGTTTGCAATGATGAAGAAGCTACTCCGTACGCTTGTACTATTTTGATAGTTGAACTCTTACCAAAATAAAAATCTTCTGGTCTATACAAATAGTCAGTAGGTATCAATGATGTATCAGACAGCAATGAATCTAAGATTAATCTACCGCTTATACTAGGAGCCATTTTGAAATAAACGTTTTCTACTGGTTGAGGATAATATTGTTTAACTGTTAAAGTAAATGTCTTAAAGCTCTTGATTGCAGGAAACTCTGCTGCATATACTTGTGCAACAAAAGTAAAATCGTGTTCTTGATCCGCACTCATTACAAAATCAGCTGGCTGAAACGCTACTCTACCTGAAATAACACCAGAATTTTCAATTGTCAAGTTTGCAGGTAAATCACCGCTTACTAAACTATAAACTAATGTTTTAGATGATGTAGCCGATAGTGACAATTCAGATATAGTATTGTTATAGATAACTCCTAGATTAGCTGGTGTTTGCCAAACTATATCATCAGTTACACCGAATACCACTCTCAAATAAAAAGTTTCAGCAGGAGTAGTTAATAAAGGTTTAGAAAGTTTATTAACGCTAACCGTTATCGCATAATCGTTGATACCAGCAGAATACATTATAGGGGAACCCGTAATCCATCCAGTAACTGGATCACCCACTAGTCCAGGAGGTAATGTACTAAAGTTATAGTACAATGAGTCACCATCAAAGTCTTTTCCAATTACTTTAAACGTGAAAAAATTATTTCCGATAGTAGTAGGAATTACATTATCTTCCGGTAGATAATAAGAAAAGTATGGATCGTTTTCTATATCATCATTCGGTGGTCTAGAATTTAATATAGCAGGCGTTCTGTTGCCAGGGGGTTTGACTAATAATTGATTAGTTACTTCAATCGAATACTGAACACTATCATTACCTAGTCTACTTACTAATTGTAATGTAAAGCTATAAATTTTTGTTATAGGGGAACCATTCGACAGTGCAGGTGGTGCAGGGTAACCTCTAAGTTTTCCGTCAGATGTTACATACATACCTAATGGAAGCTCTCCTGAACTTTTTGTAATAACTACCTCATTTTCTGTTACAGGATTATCATACTCTACCTGGAAGTCAACCCAGATGCTATCATATGTTGTTATCAACTTCCCAGGTGGTGATAAAAATTTTGGAATACTAGCGACACTGACAGTGATACTAAATGTTCTATCTCGTATAGTACCGAGCTGGTCGAAAGCTCTGATAGTAAATGTGTATGTCTCCGTAGCGAACACGCTATCAAAAAGTCCAGTCAACAAGCCAGCTCTACTTAACTGAATCGGATTGTCTCTCGTTCCCGAAGGCAAAGAACCACTCAATAGTTGATAACTTACAATAGACGATGGATCATCGCTTGTTGCAGAAAATTGCAACTCAAATGTAGATCCTGCTGGGTAATTACCTAAACTACCGGCAGAAGTTTGCCAAGTGATTAATGCCATTTTAATGTCCTAATAGTTCTAGGGCAATGTGATAATGATGTTTACGATCCTCTAAACCAATAGTTCCACCATTGATACGTTTTGTTAATGTAACAAAGTCATCGGCATCGCAATATTGATTCAAGTTATTGTTATCCCAGAACCAACCTGCAGAACTTACTGCACCCTGCGGTGTTTCTAAGTATGCCACTGTTTCATCTAACGAGATTCCCAAGTCAGCCGCAAACTTTGTATAGTTAGCACGACCTGTTAACTGAATAAGGCCACGGCCACAGAAACGATATCCATCACCTGATGCCTCATCGCCATTAGACATCCTATTAGCATAAACACGGTTAGCAATTTTTTCAGGTTTTCTCTCATATTGTTTTGCAAGATCCTCAGTAGGGAAATATTTTTTAAAGGTCCCCATTAAACCTTTTGCACTGTAGTTTAAGTTTTCTTTTACAAAGTTAAAACCACCTGACTCATGTGCAACTTGTGCTAAGAATGCAGCCGCACGTTTTGGGTTTACATACATGTCGTAGTATTCTGCTACTTCGTGTAATGGTTCTGCGTATACATCCAATACTGAATGTTTTGTCTTTGGACATAGTTGATATAAAATTTCTGCTGTAATCATTTTTGTTTTCCTTTATGCGTAAATTGCTGTCATTGTGAACCAATATGGTGAAGTTCCACCAACGAACGACATTCTTCCATATGATCCTATTGTGAAAGAAGTGTTAACTGCCTGCCTATCAATATATTCCCCTGATGATGGATATACTCTAATATTTGTAGAAGTATCATTGATAATATATATCACCACGCCAGGTCTAGATGTTGGTAACATAACTCCTGTACCATTGGCTACAGAAATTACAATATTAACTGTTTTAACTAGTGCTGTCGCTGATAACTGTGAAGCGCCGTTTGCAAGAATTGCTGTATCATGGCTGAACTGAACAAAGCCATTGCTTACAGTCAAGTTACCATCAAAGTTAGCATTCTTTCCATTAAATGTGCCTGATGTTGTGATTGATGTTAATGTACCTACACCAGTAATATTTGAGTAGGATCCTAAAATAACATTGTTTGCAATATTAGCAGTATTTGATGTGGTTGCAGAAGCTGCGGTTGAAACGACACCTACTATATTTGAAGCGTTAATAAACGAAATGTTAGCTCCGTTACCACTGAACAGTGTAGCAGTGAATACGTTACCAGTTACGCTGCCGCTTGAGGCAATAACAAAATTAGCAATGTTTGCTGTACCTGCTGTCAGTGTACCTGTCACAGACATATTTGAATTGGCTAATACATTTGCATAGAATGAAGCATCTGCATTCGCAGTTATAGTTCCTGCAAATGTTGCAGCGCCTGATGCACCAAACGACCCTCTCACTGTTGAGTTTTGTACATTTGAATCACCTGGGGAGAATACAGCACCTAAGTTTGCTGTTCCGGTGACTCTAATAATACCACTAGCAATTAAATTGCCACTATCTACATTACCTGATAATGTAATTGTATTTCCAGTAATGCTGTTTACGGCAGTGATATTACCAATGCTTGTATTACCAACAACTTCAAGTGCACCATTGATGGTAGTATTTCCACTTCCCTTAATTCTAGCTGAAGTTACTGTGGCTGCAGTAGTCAATGAACTAGCAAATGTAATACTACTTGTTGTTCCAGTGTCTACCGTCCAAGTTCCATTATATGACGATGGTGAAACTCCTGTTATTGTAACTGCACTACCGGTAGCAAACACTACAGAGGACTGTGTTGCAAAGTTCACTGTTACAAATGTACCGTTTCCAGAAATTGAAGTTATATCTAAACTAGCTCCAGTAGTAATACCTGTGCGTGTTGATACTACACCCAGGGTAACTATGTTACTTCCTTCTACGTTACCTGTCGCAACTACTTTATTAACTCCTATATTACCTGTTATAGTTGCATTTCCGATAGATAGATTGCTACCGGAAATATCTCCTTGAACTGTTAATAAGGTATTTGCTTTGTCAAACAATAAGCCGGCCACAGCAGATTGATTTCCGCTATCATTAAATAACACCTGCATGTTGCTACCAGGAGCTTGAATGTTTCCTCCTGCAGGAAGAACATAATTACCTGTAATAGTTCCAGCAGAAAATGCACCTGCAACTTCTAGTTGTGCTAATGTACCTACACTTGTGATATTAGGTTGTACTGCTGTCGTTAAGTTTCCTGAAACTGTCCCAGCAGTTATATTGCCAGCAGCAATGTTACCTGTAACTGCAACATTTGGCATTAAGATACTTGTACCATCAGAACGTACTGGGACTGTGCCCAACTGCAATGTGTTTCCACTAAGATACAAATCTTTCCATCTTCTAGTAGAATTACCGAGATCATATGTTTCATTAACACTAGGTATCAATGATGTTGTAACTAAGCCAGACACTGCAAAATTAGCTACAGTTAGATTATTAGTGATTGAAATATTATTTGTATTAATATTTCCTGTAGTAGTTATGTTACCTGATATAAGATTTCCAGTACTAGTTATAGAACCTAAACTACTTATGTTACCTGACGTTAGATTACCTGCACTGATAATAGTACCAGTAGCACTAATATTACTAGAAACAAAATTTCCACTTGTGCGTACATTACCGGTAAAGTTAGCATTAACCGTTGTGATATTTGGTGCTAAGTCGATGTAAATCGGGGCTATTGACGACACCGCAGTAATAGTTCCTGCAGTGGGTGTTGAAGTAGTACCAAAAACTAAACTGTTGGTACTACCGGTTGATAGTCTTATGTTTGATATATTTGCAGTAAGTGTTACATTGCCCGTGGTTCTGTTTTGAGAAATGCCTGATCCAGCGGATATTTCAAGTACACCAGTTGATAATGATGTAGCATATAATTCAGTGAAGTTATTCTGTACTTTTTGGAATGCGGCTCTAATTGGATCCGCTGATGGGTCATTGGGAAAAGAACCGAAATCAATAATTTGTTGTGACATTTTCTATTTACATATCCTAGTATTGTATTTATCGTTAAAAGTGACTAAAAAATAGCCCAACAATAATATGTCGCAATTACTCTAAATCAATATGTTTTTTGATTTTATTAATTTCTCTGCGTAATTCTTTGATACCCTCAACTAATAATGGAGCAGTCTTTTCGTACCAGATAGTTAAGAATCTTTCAGGATCTATTGGCGCCCCTGTAACAATTTCAGGCATAACTTTTTTCATAGTCTGTGCTGATAGACCTACTTGACGTTTTCTAGGATATCCTAAGGATACCGCTAAATCATTTTCTTCATAATAGAATCCAGTTAACTGGTCGATCTTATCTAATGCGTTTTCGATAGTACCTAAATTAGTTTTCAAACTATCATCAGAGTAATATGCTGTGATGTTATTAGTTGCACGAATTTCACCTGTAGTTCCTGATGCAGCAGTACCGACACCGAAGCTACCATATTGAATACTAGATGATGTGTCTGGTTTACCGGTTACACCTGACCACGGAACAGATCCCGCTGAAGTTGCTGATCCCGCTGAAGTTGCTGATCCCGCTGAATCAGCATAGGCAACTTGACACCCAGCATGATATGCGTCACCGTTATATCCTCGAAGCAACCAATAACTACCTGTATAGTGATGTTGTACACTATAGTTACTATCATCATCTCTACGATATAATCTATATGGCCCTGGTCTATTAACACTTGTCCACATACCTGTTTGTCCAGTGATTCCACTTGCGGCTACTGCACTAGCAGTGGTTGCAGTGGTTGCACTTGTTGCGGAACCCGCAGTTGTCGAATATGATGCACTTGCAACAGTTCCAGAAACGTTAGCACCTGCAACTGCCCATGCGGTTTGTGCAATGGTAGCAGATGCGGCTGATGTAGCTTGTGGAACTACACCAGTAACATTAGCTCCGTTAATAAACGTAATATTAGCTCCGTTACCACTAAACAATGTAGCAGTGAATATATTTCCTACAACATTACCACCAGTCGTGATACGGAAATTAGCGATATTTGCAGTACTTGCAGTAAGTCCACCAACAACAGACATGTTTGAATTAGCTAATACGTTTGCATAGAATGAAGCATCAGCAGTGGCTGTTATTGTTCCTGCGAATGTTGCAGCACCTGTCGCCCCAAATGACCCTCTCACTGTTGAATTTTGTACGTTTGAATCACCTGGAGAGAATACAGCTCCTAAGTTAGCTGTACCTGTGACTCTAATTATACCACTAGCAATTAAATTACCACTGTCTACGTTACCCGATAGAACAATGGTGTTTCCAGTAATACTATTAACCGCAGTGATATTACCAATACTTGTATTACCTACTACATTTAAAATTCCATTGATAGTAGTATTACCATTACCCTTGATTCGGGCACTAGTTACGGTTGCAGTTGTAGTTAATGAACTTGCAAAAGTTATTAAACTAGTTGTACCTGTTGCAACCGTCCAAGTGCCGTTGTACGTTGTAGGTAATACTCCACTAATCGTTATTGTATCTCCTGATGCAAATGGTATTGAAGTCTGTGTTGCAAAATTTACTGTTACAAATGATCCAGTACCAGATATAGAAGTAATAGCTAAGTTAGCACCAGTAGTAATACCTGACTGTGTTGACACAACCCCCAATGTTACAATATTGCTTCCTTCTACGTTTCCTGTAGCTACAACTTTGTTAACACCTATATTACCTGTAATATTTGCATTTTCTACGTTTAAGTTACTTCCTGCAATATCACCTTGAATAGTTAATAAAGTGTTTGCTTTATCAAACATCAATCCAGCAACGGCAGCAGCATTTCCACTGTCATTAAATAACACCTGCATGTTGCTACCCGGAGCTTGTACGTTACCACCTGGTGGAACAACTACGTTACCTGTAATAGTAGCGGCAGAGAAGCTTCCAGATATTGACATACTATTTGCTTGTATGGCTCCTGCAACTTCTAATTGTGCCAATGTACCTACGCTTGTAATATTCGGTTGTACTGCTGTTGCTAGATTACCACTGACAACACCCGCTGTGACATTTCCAGCAGCAATATTACCTGAAACTGTGACTGACGGCATTAAAATACTTGAACCGTCAGATTGTATCGCAACAGTACCTAACTGCAAAGTAGTCCCACTTAGATACAAATCTCTCCATCTATTTGTTGCAGTCCCGAGATCATGTACTTTATTACCAGCAGGTACTAAAGAGGTCGTGACATACCCTGACATTGAAAAATTAGCGACACCTAAGCTAGTAGAAACAGTAATATTACCGGCAGCAATATTACTTGTTATCGTCATATTTCCCGCAGCAGCATTGCCGGAGACCGTCATATTTCCTACAGTAGCATTACTAGAGACAGTAAGATTACTTGAAGTAAAGTTGCCGGTATGTAAATTGCCAGTAAAGTTAGCATTTACTGTCGTAATGTTTGGTGCTAAGTCGATATAAATTGGACTGATTGAATCAAATCTAACTACACTACTTGCTGTAGGAGTTGTTGTAGTACCAAATACTAAACTGTTCGTGCTACCTGTGTATAATCTTATATTTGATATATTAGCAGATAACGTTACGTTACCGGTACTTCTATTTTGAGAAAGACCGTCCTCCGCAGTTATCTCAATTACACCTGTTGACAACGAAGTAGCGTATAATTCAGAAAAATTGTTCTGTACTTTTTGGAATGCGGCTCTGATTGGATCCGCTGATGGGTCATTGGGAAAAGAACCGAAATCAATAATTTGTTGTGCCATATATTAAACCTTATAAATTATTTATCGCTCTCAATGGACAAAAAAATAGCCCACCGAAGTGAGCTATTTAAAATGCGGTTTTTGTTATTTTATACCGCTTAACTTTTTCCACTGAGCCAATGACTCAGCCATTGATACTTGTGTTGGATTACCTACTGTTTGGTCACGCTTCATTTTATGAAGATCGCCGCCCATTGCTAAAAGTGCCTTCAACTTAGCTAGTTCTGTGTCAGCCATTGCATCGCCACCTGCGTCATTAGCAAAGTTTTCTTCTACTTGCTCACTACCGCATGAATGGCCTTCATACATTGAACCACCGCATTCCATGCAAGTATCTTCACCTTCACGGACTTTTTCCATGTCACCATCGCCGTCTAAGTCAGCTTCAGATTTACCAGCAGCACGGGCCTTAGCTAGATTACCAGTAAACTTGTTACCTTCTTCAACGTCATCTTCTTTGACTTTTTCCATGTCGCCGTCGCCGTCTAAGTCAGCCTCGGATTTACCGGCTGCACGAGCTTTAGCTAAGTTACCTGTGAACTTGTTACCTTCATCAGTTTTTTCTTCTTCTGACCCAGTTAATTCTTCTTTACCATCATCTTCACCTGAATCAGCTGGTTCTAGAGTTTGGGGTTCTTCACCTTCTTCATCTTCGTAATCTTGACCTTCTTCGTCACCGCCGACAGCAACTACTTCTGCTTCGTCACCCATGCCTGTTAACTTCTTAATAAGTGCTAACATGTCATCGCCGTCACCAACTACTTCTGGAGCAGCTTGTGGTTCTGTACCTGTACCTGTTGGTTCTTCTTCACCGCCTTGAGCAACACCGTAACCGATTTCAGGTGCGCCTTTTTCAGCACCGAAACCACCAATGCCTGCATTACGCAATACACTTAGAAGTGATTCTGCATCACCGTCAGTAGCAGTTACGCTAACTGAATCAGGTGCACCTTGTTGACCTTGGCTTGAAGATACAGTGATACCTTCCGTCAACAAACCGTTTAATTGCTGTTCCCAGCTTTCTAATTGAATATCTTTCATATCTGTACCTTCTTTTGTAAATTTTGTACCTTTGCCTAAACTTGAAACAAAGTTAAATGCTCTGTCAGTTGCTGCCGCAATTGGGTCAGTTCCCCATGGTGTAGGATCTGGAACAGGGCGATTGATTTTTGTAGGAGTACCTTTTGGCACTGCCATTGGGCTACCTGGCTTTGTGAAACTACTTGTTGGTTCTGCTAAAGCATGTTGTGTAAAGTCTCTCATTGCATTTTCATCAACTACGTGGTCACGAACATCTTGATTGAAACGCTGTGTCACCCATTCAAATGGATCACCTGTACGACCTTTTGCTGTGCCATATGGCATTTCACCGATATCTGCATAGTAGTCATACAATGCATCATATAAGTCATTATCTAACTCGTCACCGTTAACGAAACGCTTAACTTCATTCTTAAATCTACTGATGATATGTTGCAATGTTGCTGGGCTTTCTGTCAAGGAAATAGATTCTTCTAGTTTACCTTGTTTAGCTAATTTAGCACGAACAGCACCTGCTACTCTTTCGCCGGCAGCTTTTGAACCATACTTCTCGCCTGCTGACTTAGCAATCTTAGCAAAGTTCTTACCTGGCTTTCCTTCGTCTTCGCCCTCTGCAACTTGACCTTGCTGTTGTAATCTACTTTGGGCTCCCATAAATGCACCACGTTGCTTCATTGCATAATTAGTATCAGTAGCACTTCTTTGATCCCAAGCACGTTGTCCTGCACGAGCCTGAACCTTAGCTAAACGCTGTTGACCTTGAGGAGTATTACCGATTTCATCAATCTGTTCATCACCAGCTAGAGTCATCTCACCCTTACCAATAGATTGTTTAATCTGTTGTGCAAGTTGTGGATTTGTCACTGTTCCTAGTGTCTTGTTACCTTGCTTGATAACTTGTGTATTTTGTTGTGCTGGAGCAATAGTTACTTGTTCAGCTTCGTTCAATGCTTGTTCAGCTTCTTCGATATATTCTTTTAATGAATGCTTCTTAGATACTTTGCCAACTTCTTTCTTTGGCTTCTTACCGCCACCGAAGACATCACCTAAAGTTTTAGTGTCATATGTTTTTACTTCACCAGAATCATCAGCACCCTTCTTAGGACGGCCACGTCCTTTCTTAGGAGCATCTTTTTTAGATCCTGCTTCTTTATCTACTTTACCGACTTTGTGTCCGTATTGGTCACGAACGTCTTCCTTACCGTGACTAGTACCATAAGTACCTTTGTGGACTTTACCTTCTGCTTCAGAAAGTGTAGTCATTGATTGTAATAGGCTTCTGAAATCCATATCGTTTCCTTATTTTCTCTTATCTAATTTATCTTCAATGCGGCCAAGTTGTTTAGCGATCTCAGCAATCTTATCGTTCATTGCTTCTTGTCTTACGCTATTGATAGTTAATTTGTTGTCAACTTCCTTGATCTTGCTATCCATTGTTAGGTAACCACCGCCACCTATACCACATGCACTAATTACAATCCATGATAATTGTTTTGCGGTGAAGTCAATCATTTTATTGGCTAGCCTTTCTTGATCCTGTTGCCGGCTTTTCCGGACGGTTAATCTTTGACATAGGACTCATGTGTGCTTCCTCTTTGTTTGTCTTAGGAGCTGTTGGAGTCTTAGGTGCTGCATATGGAATATCTACGCTTGGTTTCTTTGGCATTACACGATCCAAGTATTGAGATGCATATTCTTTGCTTGCTTCTTTACCATTATCTTCTAATTCAGTAGTCATTAATAACGACTTATCCTTAGAAGTATCGTATTGATTCTGTAATTTCTCGGTAGCATCTGCCATACCATCAGCAAATTGTGTATCAAATACACGAACTCTGTTGATATTGCAACCACATGCTTGAGCACATTGTTGAATCATAGGTTCTGTAGCAGGGTACTTAAATTCAGCTTTGATGATAGTAACTGAATCATTCTCTAAATCATCGAAACCAATAACCTTCTTTTGAATAGGAGTTGTCTTTGGTTCTTCGACTTTGACAGGATCAAATTTACTTAGATTATGTTTGAACATATCTAAGAACTTTTGGTCGCAGTCACCTGCAATTTTGATTGTATAATGATAAGTGCGAACACTTTCCATTAGATAATGACGTAGGCTCTTCATATTTTAATATTCCTAATATAGTATTTATTCTTTAGTCAGATTTTTTGTTTGCTAGAATCTGCTTCAATAATTCGTTTCTGTCAACTAAACTACCCTCACCGACAGGTGTGTTTTCGATTTCTTCTGTCTTTGATTGTGCTTTTTGATCTAGACTTGCTTTCTTTAATTGCAAGTCTAACATCTTCAATTTCTTATTTATTTTGGCTGTTTTTGCTGTAATAGCGTGGCCTAGCATTGAACTAGCACTGTTAAATATTTCACTAGCGAATCTTGAGTCAACTTGCATACCCAAGTCCATCAGATCCTTATAGCTATCAGTAGCCATATTAGCAAGTTCATCCATTTCGGTGTCAGACGCTTCAAGACCCCTAACTTGAGGTAATGCGTTCTCAATCTTTTCTAGTGTAGAATATGCTTCCGCTGTGATTTCTTGTACTTGCTCTTTTTCGATGATATCTTCATTTGCCCTATCATCTTCTTGGGGCAAATCAAAAAGTTCACTAAGTTTTTTTGTCATACTGTTATCCGATAATAGCAGTATTTATTACTTGCGTCTTCCGTTGTAGAAAAGGTCATCTTCTGTAATGACACGGAATGTCAATCCTGCTTGCTTACAATATGCCATAGCTGCTGCCCATTTGGCATGATTAACTGCTACTACTGCTCTGTCCTTAGCACTAGCAACTTTACTTTCTATGAGACTTTGCTTTTTTGGTTTAATTTCGACAACTTCTGCGACTTGTTGTCCGTTCTTGTTCTGATAAACAACGAAGAAATCTGGAATGTAGTTCTTCATTTTTCCTGTTAGTGGGCTGCGATATGGAATTGAGATAGCTTCACTAGCCCATTTCAATACGTTTTTGTTATTATCGCAGAATTGCATGAACGTGAATTCCCAACCCGAGCGATATTTAGGTCTGTTTTTTCCTATGTATTTTTCAGGATTTTTTACTTGGTAATGACCTTGCGCCCAATTAGCCATTATATCACCACGTTGCGTAGTACTGTTTGATTTGGTGAAGGCTCAACGTTGATACCGTATAAAGTAGTTTTACTTTTTAAACTGTTCAAATAATAAATCAAAATACCATTGACTTCTAATTTTGTAGACCCTGTGATATATTCTAATAACTTTAATACATCTTCACCTGTAGTATTAGCTATTCTGAATAAGATTGAGGTAAAATTAGCCGCGATAGATGGACTTTGGTTAATGTCATAAAAATAACTATAAACAATTTCGTACTGGTCTGCATTAACAGTCAAATCGAAATTGTAGAATTGGTCGAAAACTCTTACGGTTTTATCTAGATTTGATCTAGGAGCGTCAATAATTTGTGCTTGCATAAACACCTCTCTAGTGTATATTTATCTTTATTTTACTATGGTATTTTTGTATGCTTGATTGACAGCATTCTTTGCACTGTTAACACTGTCTGCTGCGCTAGGGAAATTGAATTGTGTATTTCTGTTAGGAGTACCTTTAAGACTATCTGCTAGTCCACCGATAACCTCACCCTTTGCGATTTTAAGAATGTTCTGTGGATTCTTAAATGTATTCTTTGCGACACCTGCTTTTTGAATCGCTCCCAAAATGTTTCCACTTTGTAGGTCATCCATAATGCCACCGCCTGCGTCTATTAATCCACCTGGACCTAAGATAGTTGATTGACTTCCTGGTCTTGCGATAGGACTTAAAGTTCTATCATAGTTGGCATCTTGACCAAACTGTTTAACAAGTTGACCTGGATTCTTTCCATCTAATGCACCATCATAATACTTAACTGTTTCGTACTGCAATGTCATTTGATTTTCCATCACACCTTGACCTTGAGCATAATCGTATGTGTCGTGTGTAAAACTTTCAATTGTAGGATTAATTAATCTATACAAAACAAAATTATGTTGATTGAATCCGTATATGTTGATTGCTTTAAAGAAAGGAGTTTTACTTGCACCTAGAGATGAGGCTAATGATGTTTGTGGGGTTGATGTTTCACCAATGTATCCCCAATCATTGTTACCTGAGATATCAGAATCATAGATGTTTCTACGATTCAAATCAAAGATACCGCCGCCGTCAGACGCATTACCTAAACCAGTGTAATCACTAGCAGTAGGTTGTGAGGAAGAACCTGCTGTTGCTAATGAATCTTTCTGAGTAGGATCTTTGAAATAGTATGAGTAGTAATTATACCAAAGTTTTCTAATAAGATTACTGTTATCATCATGGAATGTGATGTTAATAGGATCGTATTTTAATTTCTTTTGTATTACTCTCTTACGATTGTATTGGTTCAGAGTTTCTAGTTCAAAACTATATTTTGGAAGTTGTATAGTTTTAACTGCTAGGCCATAATTATCATCAGTTGGCCAATTCACAGGTATAAATTGCTTATTAATATCAAAATAGACATGAAATAAGAATTTAAATTTTGGTGCATACCCATAAGCATTAGTTCTAAACGTTTTGCTTGCATGGGTTGCATCACGCAGGTTAGGGTTCTCGAGGAACCCTTCAACTGCATCAGAAAAGAAATTCTGAAAGAAACCAGCCATTTAATTAGCCGTTTCCACCTAGACCTGTAGAGGCTGTGCCACCAAACGCACGACCAACTTGAATACCCAATCCAGATGCATCTGCATTGCCTGAACCGTTAGTTTGTAGTGCATTATCGAATCTGATTGTCAATGAAATTGTTACTGCTTCATTTGTACCATAATTCAATGTATTGTAGTTAGCTGTTTGAATGAAACATCCTGCTAATTCCCAAGTTTCTAGAACTGTCGGGGTTAGAATGCCATTACCACCATCTAATACTTGGTAGTTCAATTGGAACTTATAATCAATACCTGCTGCTGCACTTGCTTGTTCAGCAAAGTCCATTTGCTTTTGTAACTGTGTACCAACCAACTTAGAAACGCTGCCTTGTGCATCATCACGTAAGTTGACAGTAGTTGTTTGCCATTCATGTTTACCAGCTAGATAAATTCTGCTGTTGTAAATTTCTAATGGAATTTCAGTAAAACTTACTTGAGGACGAGCAATATCAATAACTTGCTTTGTCAATTCTTGTGTAGAACCACCTGTACCGAAGTTTAAGAACAATGCTCTGAAACGATATTGTAACTTTGGCATCAACAAACCTTGAGAGTTGGATGTGTTATCCGCCCCTACGGTCATGTTGTTCAGTGATTGTGAGAGTGTTGCCATTTGTTTTCTCCTATATATTTATTTATCTTAAACTATCCCCCGTCTCCGGGGGATATAAATCAGTTTAAGCTGTTCCTCCTGATATTTCTCCTGTATTCAAAATACGTACTGGGATGTAAATGAATTCAGCAGCCTTCACAGGTTCGATAGCAATATCTACCCACAATTCGTTTCTATCAATACGAGCAGGGGTGTTATTTGTTTCGTCACAAACAACTAGATAATCATATAGACCGCGTTTTGCAACTAAGTCAATGAATAACGATTCGATTACCCCTGATAGTTGTGAACGTGTTAGTGCGTCATTTGGTTCAAAGACGAATGATCTTGCACCAATCTGCACTCTTTCACGTATGTAAGCAATCAATCTTGCAACGTTAGTTCTATCAAGTGCTGATACAGAATCAAATGTATTCTTATTACCATAGTTCAACAAGCCGACGCCAGTAAAGTATGCTAATGGGTTAATTTGATTTGTATATAGAACGTCACGAATACTCATGCGGTTCTTAACAGTAACAAATTCACCTGTTTCAGAATTGATGTAACCAATGTTTGTAGCATTGTCGATAGTACCACGGCGTGTACCAGCTGCTGCGAACCAAGGATAAGCAACAGTGTCGTTACGCAAGAATGTACGCAACATCATGTGTGATGCTGGGACAACGATTTCTGCACCAGTGTAGTCAGTTGTGATACCACTAGGATAGTAGATACCCAAATATGTGTCACGTGTAACTAAACCGTCTTCGCCTGTTGAACTTGCACCTGACGCATTGGTTGCCCAATTTGTAATAGCAGTTGCTTGGTCTTCTAAACGTAATGGTGTATCACCTACGATATAAGCTGTATTGTTTCTATCGTTGTTTAACACAACCATATCTGGCTGCAATTCAGGATAGTTAGGAGCTGCAATCAAGTTGAAGAATGTATCTTCTTCACGAATTGTTTGATTCGTATTGATTGCTGATCTCATAGCTTGTACAACTAGGTTACGTTGTGCCTTACGACCCATATAAGGTGAGCCATTTGTTTTCAATCCGCTTACACTTACCCAAGTATAACTTACCAATGGTAAATTACTATTGTTTGTAGGCTGACCGCTATTATACGGACCTGCGTCAGGATAATTTGCGTTTGTGAAATAATTTGTTCTGAATTCTTTCACATTGTAACCTGAACGGCGTGTGTTCCATAACAACATACCCTGTGGATATAGTGCAGGATCTGGACAATCTAAATCAATATGATTGCTTGTCAATAAACTTACGATTGTTGGGATAGGATCATCTACCGGGTTAATTGCACCTGATGATGACCAACGAGCATCCGCAAACAAGATACCATTGTTACTTGTTTGGTCTGTATTATCAACTAATACCCATTGATCCACACCGTCGACTTGTTCCCAGCGACTAATCACTGGATAGTTTTCTAAATCGTTTGTGTCAATCCATAAGTCACCGTATACTAATGCTGTACCATCAGTTTGAGTTGTTGGAGCATCAGTTGACATGATTGGACCTAATGGGTCAGTTGCGTTTGAACCGCTAGCACTAGGGAATCCACTTGAGTCATAGTTTGTATTTTTATATCCAATCCATGCTCCACCTTTTTGAACCATGATATCAACTTGTGTTGCAGTTGAATAGTACCAGTTACGTCCATTAGCAGGTAATGTTGCAGGTGCACCTTCATTTGCAATGTAGGTTAATTCTTGCCATCCACTAATTTGTGCAAGGTAATTAATACGTGCAGTACCTGAGCTAAGTGTCACACCTGAAATTCTATCTAAATTAGTGTTAATACTTGTAACTACTAACACCAAATCGTTAGCAGGTGTTGCACCACCTAATTGATCTCCGGATATAGTAATAGTATCACCTATCTCGTAACCGCTTGATCCTACAATACCCCCTGATGGGATTGTAGCTAAACGATAGTTACCATAGTAAGAAGTAATTGCAATTGTAAATCCAGTTCCATCGCCTGATGTATCTGTTTGATTTGGTGAAGGGTTAGTATATGTACTAGCTTCTGTTGAAACAACATTTGTTGCTTCTCCTGCAACGAAACCAATGCTTTCTAACAATCCTGTAGGTTGTCCGTCATTGAAATCGCTCAACCAAATTTCTCCACCTTCTGTATGAGAAATCTCAATTGCTCCATCAGTGTTGATACTAATAGAAGTATAATTAATATTTGCAGAGATCCAATCTAGAACAAAAGCTGATGCTGTTGTTCCTGTAGTTACAAAAGAATATGTTGCATTTGTTGTAGTATTAGGTTGAGATACTGTTACATATAAAGTAACATCTTCAGGAATATCAAAACCACTTGTTACTGTTCCAGTAGCCACTGTTGCTCCTGTCGCTGTTCTTTCCCATAATGTTAATGGGGAGATAGGAAGAGAAACACCATTAGAATACTGTGCGTAGACTGTTCCTTGTGCAATATTCTTACCACCAGCAGAATCTAGATCCTCTAGTGCATCAAAAACTGTAGCATATGTAGATGCATTAACGCTATTCCAGCTTGCTAGTGAAGCACTATATGTTGCTAATGAAATGTTAATACCGTTACCAGATACGCTTGTTTTGATCCAGACAGAACCTGTTGGGTGAGGAGTAGCTTGGCTAGCTGTCCATAATGGCATCTGTGAAGATGGACCATAGAATGCTTCTGGAGCATAATAATCACCTGCAGATAATCCTAGTGCTTCTAACAACTCAGTTGAGTTTGTACCAGAATCAACAATAGTCATGTATCTATTAGATCCGATACCACTCAAGTGTAGAGAGATAGGGCCTGTTTCACTAGCTGTACTTGCTTGCAATCTGTAAATATCCATTGCGTTAATAGCGTCAACTAAGCCTGTGACGTTGTTGTTAGGTGAAGCAGGAACTGTTACATAAATTGTTCCGAAGCCAGGTCTGAAAATTTCAAACGTGTCACCTGCAGTTAATGTACCGATGTTAGAAGTTGTTCCAGTAACTGTAGGAAGACCAATTTGCCAATCTCTTGAGCCTACACCAACCCAATCACCATTTGTATTTTTATTAAAATATGTAAACTCATTTAGTGAAAAGTTTCCATAATTTTCTGGGATAACAGCGTAATCACCTACATTACCGATTGTTGCTGCGGGTGCGTTATCTACAATGTCTGTAGCATTGGTCAATACAATTGGAGCTTTATTAGTGAATTTACCTGTACTAGAATTGAATTCGTAAATACCCCATGTAGAATTAGTTGTGTCTACCCAATAAGTACCATCGTCTGGCTCTCCAACTGGTCTGCTTAACGATCCAACTAGTTCGCCTAAGTCAATATCAGCACGTAATACATACGCACGATTTGTTGCGCTCATTAAAGAATATGCTGCTTGAAGACCATATTCGTTCAATTCGTAGCCTTGAATACTTGTTCCATTTGTAGTCTTATAGAAGAATGGATTACCAAATAAGTTAATTAAATCACGTTGACTTGTTACTTGATATAATTTGTTTGCATTTGCCGCTGTTGTTCCTGCGGCTACTCCGGTTCCAGATGCATTGATTTTATTCTGTGCTGTAGCAATTAGCAAGAAAGGAACTGAAGATGAGGCTGTTGGAAGATATTGACTTTGGTCAATGATTGTAACTTCTACGCCTGGTGAAACTAGTGCCATAATATTTTCCTTTATGTTATGATTTTGAGGGTTAACGCCCTAAGTCGTATTAATATTTAGCGAAAATTTATAAAAACACCTATTTAGCGTACCTTTAAAGGTTAGTTTACTAAATATGTGATGAGACCTATCTGTAAAGAGTGTAACAAAAACTTTTGTGCTGTTAATTATATAAGGAACGAGAAGACCTACTATCGTAGTATATGTGATGAATGTGGACGAAAGAAACAGAAGAAAAAACCCCACAAGCCCACATGGCAAAAAGCAGGGTACAAGAAAAAAGCCACATGTGATTTATGCGGCTTTAAGAGTGTGTTACCTAGTCAAATAACTGTGTTTCACATTGACGGGAAATTAGAGAATACTCAGTTATCTAACTTACGTTCTATATGTCTCAATTGTGTTGAGGTCGTCAAAAAGAAAGAAGTTAACTGGCGTCGGGGTGATTTAGAAGTTGATTGATTTGTTCGTGTAAATCTAAGATTGACCCGTCATTCTGTAGATAGTGGTCATATTTTAATCCAACTGAACTGTACTCACTAGCATGGACATTATGTTTATCTAGTTTACGCTTACCTAACGACCATCCTGCATTGCCGTTCGGTCCACGGTTATAATCAATAGCTGCTTGATACCAAGTGGGATTCTCTCCCCTGATAACTCTACAAGTCGTGCCACCGGCGGCTTTGATTGCGTTCACTTCGTTCGAGAAACGACAGTCAGTAATGACCACGTTGTCTTTAGTCTGTCTAAGTTTGTTTTCAACTGATGCAACCCATATATCAGTATGGAAATGATTTCTAAGAACATCTGTTCCCCAATGTTGTAACACCCATCGGGGAGTTAGTTGGGGCATTGCTAATCGGTCTGCCCACCACTCGTCAACTTCTTCACGCCATTGACGACTTTGCTTAGTAGTTCCCTCTAACATTTCACGGTCCCATCCAAATACTGATGAAACTGCATCTTTAAGACTGGCTGCGAATGAAACTCGCTTGAAGCCATGACTTGTAACCAAATAATCTGCGATAGTATCTTTACCGGAGCCTATCAATCCTGTAACGCCTAGAATCATAATGTTACTTATTATACTAGA
>JACCEE011127251.1_pt1 | contig 31773 bp, 29 predicted proteins | sample 7449931 | NCBI WGS metagenome assembly JACCEE01 (sample SAMN15323457, study PRJNA562643) | freshwater metagenome | isolation source: river surface water | place: USA:Blue River Watershed | collected 2017-08-19 | reverse complement strand
TGAACTAAGCGCAAACCCGTAGTTATATGCTCATTGTTGACGCCCCTGAGTGGATGGGGCAAACTGAGACCGTTACTGAACTTTTCTTAAGGACCGAGCCATGCGTCGATCACTTATCGCTGCCGCGTTGACAGCAGCCTTTTTGCTTCCATCGGTGGGAAGTGCTAAAACCTTCAAGTGGACCAGTCAGGGCGATATCCTGACGTTAGACCCACACTCACAAAACGAGGGCTTGAATATTGCCGCCAACCTGTGGGTGTATGACCCCCTCTTGGGCTACAACGACAAGTTTGAAGTCGTTCCGGCATTAGCGGTCTCTTGGGAGCAGATTAATCCTTCGCTTTGGCGCTTCAAGCTACGTCCAAACGTAAAGTTTCACGATGGTTCAGCGTTTACAGCCGATGACGTCGTCTTTTCGATCAAACGCGCCATGGCGCCTTCTTCCCAGTTCAAGTCCTACGTTGCTGGTATCAGCGACGTCAAGGCGATTGATCCTCTCACAGTAGAAATCGCAACTGCCGGACCAAACCCTGTGCTGCTACGTCAATTGCCTTCGCTTGGCATCATGAGCAAGGCCTGGGCTGAAAAGAACAATGCGTTGCTGCCGCAGGATTTCAACAAGAAAGAAGAAAGCTTCGCCGCACGCAACGCCATGGGTACGGGCCCTTATATTCTCAAGACCCGTGAAGTCGATATCAAAACGACTTATGCAGAAAACCCAAACTGGTGGGGCAAACCAACCAAGAAGGGCAACGTAACAGAAATTATCTACACGCCGATTAAACAGAATGCGACTCGCACAGCTGCGCTGCTGTCCGGTGAAGTCGATTTTGTGTTGGATCCGCCTGCACAAGATTTGGATCGTTTGCGCAAGCAAGTCAAAGTGCTTGATGGCAACGAGAACCGCACGATCTACCTTGCGATGGATGTAAAGAGTCCTGAACTGAAATACAGCAATATCAAAGGTAAAAACCCGATGCAAGATGTGCGTGTACGCGAGGCGCTTTATCGCTCGATCGATATCGAAGCAATTAAAAAATCTGTGATGCGCGGTATGTCCTTGCCAACTGGCGCCATGATTTCTCCGCAGGTGCATGGTTACTCAGAGGCAATGGGTAAGCGCGTTCCATACGATGTGGAAAAGGCCAAGGCACTTCTTAAAGAGGCCGGGTACGAAAACAACCTCGAGTTCACTCTTGACTGCCCGAACAACCGCTATATTAACGACGAGGCCATTTGTCAGGCTGTCGTGGCAATGTGGGCACGCGCGGGTGTGAAGGCTAAGCTCAATGCGATGCCGCGTGCGACCTTCTTCCCGAAGGTTGCGAATGGTGACTTCAGCGTCTATTTGTTTGGTTGGGGTGTCCCCACATTTGATGCCTACTACACGCTTGAGTCCTTGATTCGTAGCAAGGGTACGGGCGCGGCGGGTGCATTTAACTATGGCGGTTATTCCAACCCCAAGGTTGATGCGCTGATCGATGCGGTCAAGACTGAGGTCGATGACGCCAAGCGTACAGCGATGATTCGTGAAGCGTTCGCGATTCATGCCAAAGAGTTCGGTACGATTCCTCTGCATGACCAGGTGATTCCTTGGGCAATGAAGAAGAATATCGAAATCGTTCACCAGCCTAACAACCGTCCGGTTGTTGAGCGCATCACGATTAAGTAATCCACTAAGCTACCCAGGCGCACGATTGTGCTGCCTGGGTGCTGGATGACTTTGCCCCTGTACTGAGAATCCATGTTTGCTTTTATTTTGCGCCGGTTGATCCAGGCCGTTGGCGTCATGCTGGCAGTCGCCTTGCTTGCGTTCGTTTTGTTTCAATATGTCGGCGATCCAGTCATGATCATGCTGGGTCAGGAGGGCACGCCGGCCGAGCGCGAACAGCTACGCCAGTCTCTTGGCCTGAATGATCCAGTTATTGTGCAGTTCTATCACTTTCTTACTAACGCAATACAAGGCGACTTTGGTCTGTCACTGCGCCAGGGTCAAAAGGTCTCTTTGCTGTTGCGCGAGCGTCTTCCTGCCACACTTGAGTTGTCGATTGCGGCTGCATTGATTGCCTTGGTTGTGGGCGTTCCGCTAGGCGTATATACCGCGCTCAAGCGTCATGGCAAGCTATCGCAAGCATTGTTAGCCTTCTCCCTGTTTGGCGTGTCGTTGCCCACCTTCCTGATTGGTATTTTGTTAATTCTTATTTTTTCTGTGCAACTCGGCTGGTTGCCAAGCTACGGGCGCGGGGACACAATTCGTCTTGGCTGGTGGTCAACTGGCTTGTTTACTGCGAGTGGTTGGCACCACTTAATTCTGCCTGCCGTCACGCTTTCGCTGTTTCAAGTAGCTCTGGTGATGCGACTTGTGCGTTCTGAAATGCTTGAGGTGCTGCGTGCCGATTACATTAAATTTGCACGTGCACGTGGTTTAACAAAGCGTGCCATTCATTTCGGCCACGCCTTAAAAAATACGCTGGTGCCAGTGATCACAATCATGGGCCTGCAACTCGGCGGCATTATTGCATTTGCGATCGTGACTGAAACTGTTTTTCAATGGCCGGGGATGGGGTTGCTCTTTATTCAGGCTGTACAGTTTGCCGACATCCCTGTGATGGCGGCTTACCTCTGCTTAATTTCATTAATTTTCGTTGTGATTAATTTGACGGTTGACCTTCTCTATTTTGCTGTTGACCCGCGCTTGCGCGTGGGCTTGGGTAAATCAGGAGGAGGTCACTAATGCGCGCCGCACTTGCACGTTTTTGGGACGGGGATCTTGCTTGGTCCTGGCGCCATACGCCCGTTGCGATGTTGGCGACGTTCTTGTTGATCGCACTATTGGTAGCTGCGTTTGGTGCCCCCTGGATCGCACCTCATAATCCGTTCGATCTTGCGACCATTGATTTGCTTGATGCACTGAAGCCGCCTGTATGGCTGGATGATGGCACGACGAAGTATTTGCTTGGTACCGATAGTCAAGGGCGTGACATGCTATCGGCGCTCATGTATGGCACCAAGGTATCGCTATTGATTGGCTTGGCTGCGGTCGCTGGCGCGATGTCGCTTGGGATCGTTCTGGGGTTGATTTCTGGTTATGCGGGCGGACGCATCGATGCCTTGATTATGCGCGTTGCTGATGTGCAGTTGTCTTTTCCAGCGATCTTGATTGCCTTATTGATTGATGGTGTTGCACGAGCCGTTGTTCCTGGGGACATGCATGAGGTGATTGCTTTCCCCGTGCTTGTAGGGGCGATCGCGCTGGCCGGGTGGCCGCAGTATGCACGCACGGTGCGTGGGTCGACCTTGGTCGAGAAGAATAGGGAATATGTTCAGGCTGCGCGGGTGATTGGGATTTCATCGCCTGTGATCATGTTTCGTCATGTCTTGCCGAATGTGTTGGGACCTGTTCTCGTATTGGCCACGGTGCACTTGGCGACGGCAATTATTACCGAGGCAACACTTTCTTTCTTGGGAGTGGGCGTACCTCCGACGTCGCCTTCCTTAGGCACTCTGATCCGGATTGGGAATGACTTTCTATTCTCGGGGGAGTGGTGGATCACAATTTTTCCGGGTGCTGCGCTGGTGTTGTTAGTGCTGTCTGTCAACCTATTGGGGGATTGGCTACGTGATGCCTTGAATCCCCGCTTAAGTTGAGAACACCTATGTCGAATATTCTAGAAATTAAAGAGTTGAGTGTTGAGTTTCCGACACGTCGCGGCACACTTAAAGCTTTGAACGAAGTGTCGTTTTCGATCGCAGCTGGAGAGGTCGTTGGCGTAGTCGGTGAGTCGGGTGCGGGCAAATCGTTGACAGGCGCCGCCATCATTGGTTTGCTTGAGCCCCCAGGACGTATTTCTGGAGGCCAGATCTTGCTTGAAGGACGACGCATCGATCAACTTCCTGATGAGGAGATGCGGCGTATTCGTGGACGTGAGATCGGAGCAATTTTCCAGGATCCGCTCACATCACTGAACCCGCTTTATACCGTTGGTCACCAGATTGCCGAGACGATCGTGACGCATTTGCCGATGACTTGGACGCAAGCGCGCAATCGTGCGATTGAATTACTAGAGTCAACCGGAATCCCCGCGGCACGCGAACGCATTGATCACTATCCCCACCAGTTTTCGGGAGGTATGCGCCAACGCGTCGTGATCGCCTTGGCTTTAGCCGCCCAGCCGAAGCTGATTGTTGCGGACGAACCGACAACGGCACTCGACGTATCGATTCAGGCCCAGATTATTGAGCTGCTGAAAAAGATGTGCCGCGAGCAAGGTGCGGCCGTAATGCTGATCACTCATGACATGGGTGTGATTGCGGAAACAGCAGATCGTGTGGTCGTCATGTATGCGGGCCGCGTTGCTGAGATCGGTAAAGTGCGCGATGTGATTCATTCTCCACGTCATCCTTACTCGGTTGGCTTGATGGGCTCTATCCCATCGATTCATCAGCATGTGGAACGCTTGGTGCAAATTGATGGCAGCATGCCTAGACTGACCGCGATTCCGTCTGGCTGCGCTTTTAACCCTCGTTGTCCTAAAGTCATGGATCGTTGCCGTCTAGAGCGCCCAGAATTACAGCAGTTGGGAACTTCTCAGGCTGCATGCTGGCTCCATTCAGCGCAGGAGGTTGCATGACAACCCAGCGAGCGTTGGTGGAAGTCAAAGATGCTGCGCGTTGGTTTGATGTGTCTGCGCCTTGGCTAGAGCGAGTCTTATCGCGCAAGCCGCGTACGCTCTTGCGTGCGGTCGATGGTGTGTCGTTCACGATCCGTAAAGGCGAGACCTTGGCTTTGGTCGGTGAGTCTGGTTGCGGTAAGTCGACCATTGCCCGGTTGTTGGTGGGTTTGTATCCTTTGACACAGGGAAGTATTTTGTTTGATGGGCAGCCGCTTTCAAATATGCAAGGGCGTGGTGGTCTGGCTCTGCGAAAGCGGTTACAGATGATTTTCCAGGACCCGTATGCAAGTCTGAATCCGCGCTGGCGCGTCGGGCGGATCATCGCAGAGCCGATACTCGCGCACACGACGCTGACTCCTGCTGAGCGCGAGGCGCGTGTTGATGCGTTGCTGACACAAGTTGGTTTGCATCCCTCCGATAAAAGCAGATTTCCGCATCAATTTTCCGGTGGTCAACGCCAACGCATATCAATCGCACGCGCTCTGGCGGTCAATCCAGAATTTTTGGTGTGTGACGAGCCTACTTCGGCACTCGATGTATCGGTTCAGGCGCAGGTCTTGAACATCATGAAGGACTTGCAACGTAATCTGGGCTTGACCTATCTATTCATCTCACACAATCTCGCGGTCGTGCATCATGTAGCGGATCGGGTGGGTGTGATGTATCTGGGGCGCATTGTCGAAATTGCGGATCGGGATACATTGTTCGCTGATCCTAAACATCCGTATACGCGGATGTTGTTGTCAGCGATTCCGGATATGACTGGTCAGGGTGGTTCGCGCACTCCCGTTGCGGGTGAAGTCCCTAATCCTTTGAATCCGCCGTCGGGTTGTACCTTCCATCCACGGTGTCCGTTTGCGCGCGAGCTTTGTAAATCAGAGGCTCCGTCGACTCAGAATTTCAAAGGCGTTGAGATTGCCTGCCATGGTGTGGTCCAAGGCTGGCCCATGCAGGTTTAGTACTTTCTGGGACTAATGAAGGGAGGGCGGCCGAGGTGGTTCGTCCGACTGCTCATCCGGATCTGACGCATCGTCGTCGCCAAGATCTTCGAGCAGCTCCAGATCGGGATCGGGCAAAGCTTCATCCGTCAAATCAAACGGCAGGAGTTCGGCGAGCTCCGTGGCATAGTCGAACTCGTCGCCATTTTGATCTAGTCTGACGAAACGCGCCTCAGGATCATCCGTGATTTGAATCGCCCAAAGATACTGACAGTCGTAGACTTCAGTATCCAAGTCCAGTCCGCCCCGGTTACCGACAAAGCGCGCACCAGGTCCGCCCATTTGCACATGGGTGGCTTTTTCGTCAGGGGTTTCATCCACGCCAAGGGGAATCGCAAAAATGACCCACTCCGCGTCGTCGTCCATTCCCACTTCTGCAAGTACCGATTTGCCCATGTAGGCACTCAGGCCGTCAGCCGTTTTACCCAGCATGGATAGTTCTTGTTCTGTAAAACGTAAGGCGTGGTCAGGAAGCGTCATTATTTCATTCAAGATTTGGGGGATCACAGGCACCATCATAGCCGTTTGACTCGGTCGAAGCAGTGCCAAGGACCTGCCTAAGCTCTACAATACGACATCTCTGTTCTATTCATCGATGGACTTATGGCTCAATACGTATACACCATGCATCGCGTGGGCAAAGTGGTTCCGCCCAAGCGCCAAATCCTGCGGGATATTTCTTTATCGTTTTTTCCTGGCGCCAAAATTGGTGTTCTCGGCCTTAATGGCTCGGGTAAGTCGACGCTGCTGAAAATTATGGCCGGTGTGGACAAAGAGATTGAAGGCGAAGCAGTACCCATGCCGGGGCTGAATATTGGATACCTTGAGCAAGAGCCAAAGCTTAATCCAGAACATACCGTGCGTGAGGCTGTCGAAGAAGGCTTGGGCGCTGTGATGTCTGCTAAAAAGCGACTCGATGAGGTCTACGCGGCCTACGCTGAGCCCGATGCGGACTTTGACAAGCTTGCTGCTGAGCAGGCCGAGCTTGAAGCCATCATTTCCGCTGCAGCCTCCAGTGGCTCGGATGATATGGAAACGCAAATGGAAATCGCAGCCGATGCCTTGCGTCTGCCACCCTGGGACGCGAACGTTGGCAAACTCTCTGGCGGTGAAAAACGTCGTGTCGCGCTTTGTCGCCTCTTGCTATCTAAGCCAGACATGCTGTTGCTCGATGAGCCGACTAACCACTTAGATGCGGAAAGTGTTGAGTGGCTCGAGCAATTCCTGGCTAAATTCCCAGGGACCGTCGTTGGTGTGACCCATGACCGCTACTTCCTAGATAACGCAGCAGAGTGGATTCTTGAGTTGGACCGCGGCCATGGAATTCCCTGGAAAGGCAATTACAGCTCGTGGCTAGAACAGAAGAATGATCGCCTGAAGCAGGAAGAGGCGAGTGAATCGGCACGGCAGAAGACCATCAAGAAAGAACTTGAATGGGTACGCCAAAACGCAAAAGGACGCCAAGCTAAAGCCAAAGCACGTATGACACGCTTTGAGGAATTGTCTTCGCACGAATATCAAAAGCGTAACGAAACACAGGAAATTTTTATTCCTGTGGCGGAGCGACTTGGAAACGATGCAATCGAATTTGTAAATGTGAGCAAAGCCTTTGGTGACAAACTGCTCATGGATAACGTGAGTTTCCGTGTGCCACCAGGTGCGATCGTTGGCATTATTGGTCCGAACGGTGCGGGTAAGTCGACCCTCTTTCGTATGATCGCCGGGCAGGACACGCCCGACAGCGGAGAGGTCAAGATTGGCCAGACCGTCAAGATTGCTTTTGTTGATCAGTCTCGTGATGCATTGCCTGATGCAAAAACTGTCTTTGACTCCATTGCTGACGGAGCAGACCTATTGACGGTCGGGCGTTTTGAAATGCCTGCCCGCGCCTATCTGGGTCGCTTTAACTTCAAGGGTGCAGATCAGGGCAAGCAGGTCGGTCAGTTATCGGGTGGTGAGCGCGGTCGTCTGCACCTGGCCAAAACCTTGATCACGGGCGGTAACGTTTTACTGCTCGACGAACCGTCTAACGATTTGGATGTTGAAACCTTACGTGCCCTTGAAGACGCGTTGCTTGAGTTCGCGGGCTCGATCATGGTGATCAGCCATGATCGTTGGTTCCTTGATCGTATTGCGACACACATTCTCGCCTTTGAAGGCGACTCGCAAGTGGTCTTCTTTGATGGTAACTATCAAGAGTACGAGGCAGATAAAAAGCGACGTTTGGGCGAAGCCGGTGCAGCACCCAAGCGTATTCGTTATAAGGCCTTACGATAAAAATGAGTCGCCCACCCGCCGAGACGCGTAGTGCATTTGCGCATTTCCACCGCATTGAAACCCGCTGGAAAGATAACGATGTATTTGGGCACGTCAACAACGTGGTGTATTACTCTTACTTCGATACCGCGGTGAATGCGTTCTTGATCGAGCACGGTGTGCTCGATCTGCAGCGCTCGACGATTGTGGGGCTTGTGGCTGAAACGCAGTGCCGTTACTACAGCTCGATTGCGTTTCCCGACACAGTGTATGTTGGTCTGCGACTCGCCCATCTGGGAACCAGCAGCATCCGCTATGAGGTCGGTATCTTCAGAAACGATGATCCGGTTGCCTCAGCCCAGGGCTACTTTGTGCACGTGTATGTAGATCGCGAGAGCAATCGACCGGTACCAATGCCCGCGGCCTTGGTGAAGGCCGCGGAGCGACTGCGCGTCTAGCGCTGAGGCATTTCGATCTTGACTTCCAGAACTTCGAGACTGTCCTGACGTTCAAATTGAACTTTGATGTCGTCAGGATTGATTTTGACGTACTTTGAAATCACCGCCAATAGTTCTTTTTGTAGATCCGGTAGGTAGTCCGGTGATCCATGTGCGCCAACGCGTTCGTGTGCCAGAATGATTTGCAAGCGCTCTTTAGCGACGTTGGCAGATGTTTTTTTCTGACCGAGCAAGAAAGACAGAAAAGACATTATTTGCCTCCGAACAGACGTTTGAAGAGGCCGGGCTTCTCGTAGTCGACAAAGCGTAGCGGCTTTTCTTCTCCCAAGTAGCGGGCGACCACATCACGGTAGGCTTCCGATACGTCGGTCTTCTCGATATGAATCGCAGGCAGACCTTGGTTCGAAGCTTGCAGGACCGATTCTGACTCGGGAATCACACCAATCAGTTTGATACGCAGAATATCTTCGATGTCTTTTAAGGACAGCATCTCGCCGTCTTCTACCCGCTTGGGGTTGTAACGGGTCAAGAGCAAATACTCTTTGATGGGCTCGTCACCTTTCACAGCGCGTTGCGACTTTGAAGCGAGGATGCCAAGGATACGGTCGGAATCGCGCACAGACGAGACTTCAGGGTTGGTCACAACCAGTGCATCGTCTGCGAAGTAGGCCGCAAGGAGCGCGCCTGTTTCGATGCCAGCTGGAGAGTCACACACGATGTAATCAAAGCCCATACCTTTGAGGTCGTTGATAACCTTTTCTACGCCTTCTTGTGAAAGTGCATCCTTATCGCGGGTTTGCGATGCCGGCAGGATAAAGAGGTTTTCAAGGTTTTTATCTTTAATCAACGCTTGGTTCAACGTCGCTTCACCTTGAATAACGTTGACAAAGTCGTAGACAACACGGCGTTCGCAACCCATGATTAGGTCGAGGTTGCGCAGACCGACGTCAAAGTCGATCACTGCAGTTTTGAAGCCACGCATGGCCAAGCCCGAAGAAAAACTGGCGCTGGTCGTGGTTTTGCCCACGCCACCTTTGCCTGAAGTCACCACCACAATACGAGTCATGACGAAAGAACCTTTAATGTAGAGAAGTTAAATAGCATTGAGACAAAAACAATTATTGCGAAAGCGGTTTGAGATGCAGTGCGTCTTTTTCTAGTTGAATCACTGCGGGCTGCCGGTGTAGTTCTGTTGGGAGCGTCGTGTCAATCACGCGGTATACGCCTGCGATCGCTACCAGCTCGGCATCCAGTCCTGTCGTAAAAATTCGTGCGGCGCTATCACCACGCGCGCCCGCCATCGCCTTGCCGCGCAGGGGACCGTAAATATGAATATTGCCGTCTGCGATGACCTCTGCCCCGCGGCTGACAACGCCCATAACAATCAGGTCACTGTTGCGCGCGTAGACGCGTTGGCCGGAGCGCAGTGGTCCTTTCAGCACCATGGTGGGGGCAGCAGTCGGCGTTGTTTCTTCGACTGCCGGAGTCGAGGGTGTTTGTGCGCTGACGCTATCCTTCGTGGATTCCTCGTCGCAAGCCTCACTCTGGGCGACTGCGGGAGTGGGCAGAGCGGCAGTGACGGGTTCGGCGACAGCGGCAGCAGACTGCGTATCCGTCACATTCCGCATCGGGGCTGCGGAGAGGTCGACCGGAGTTAAGCCGGCAGCTTGCGCAGCGATTAAGTTATCACCTTGTGCAACGACCCCAATAACGGGTAGTCGATGTTGGGTGAGCGCTTCGATCAGAGGCAGCCATTCGACTGGCTCCTCAACGCGCATTGCGTCAATCACAACAGGTTCGTTTTCAAAAAAAGCACCGGCGTCTGCCATGCGTTTTTTTAAGGCTTGAATCAAGTCTGCTGTATCTGCGTGTTGGAGCACGACGCGTATGGCATACAGCGTCGCACTTTTGAACTCGAGAGGGGAGATTTCAGTAGTCATTGGCAAGGATCATAACTCACCTGCCAGCGGGTTTTAACTAGCCGCAGCCCACGTGTCTTTCAGGGTTGTGACGCGATTAAAAACTGGCGCATCTGGCTTGGAATCGACCGGGTCGACAACGAAGTAGCCCAGGCGCTCAAACTGTGTGACAACCCCCGGGACGAGCGCTGTGCCGGGCTCAAGGAATGCCTTGACCACTTGCACGGAATGAGGGTTGAGACAGGTCAGAAAATCGCTATCGCCAGCGTCGGGAAAAGGTTCAGAAAACAATCTGTCATACAGTCTGATTTCAGCTGACACGGCTTGTGCAGTGCTGATCCAAGTCACGTTGCCTTTGACCTTGACGGCGTCAGAGCCTGGCGTACCACTCTTGGTCTCTGGGTTGTACTCAGCGTGGACTTCAATGATGTTGCCGGCTTCATCTTTAACGCAGCCGGTGCAGGTGACGACATAGCCGTATTTCAGGCGAACGCTATTGCCTGGAAATAATCTAAAGTATTTTTTAGGCGGCACTTCAGCGAAGTCTTCGCGCTCAATCCAAACTTCTCGTGTCAGGCCAAACTCGCGCATTCCGGCCTCGGGTGCATGAGGATTGCGCGGCGCATGGCAGGGCTCAACATGGTCTGCCGGGAAGTTCGTGATCACAAGCTTCAAGGGGTCGAGGATCGCCACCGAGCGCAGAGCGACAGGATCCTGATCCTCGCGCAGGGCTTGGTCAAGCAAACTGTAATCGATGCGCGAGTTAGACTTTGAGACGCCCGTGCGCTCACAGAATAAACGCAGCGCTGATGCCGTGTAGCCTCTACGGCGTAACCCCGCAATGGTTGGCATCCGGGGATCATCCCAACCGTTGACATGACCCTCTTTGACCAACTGCAAGAGCTTGCGTTTGCTGGTGACGATGTAGCTCATATTGAGCCGCGCGAATTCGTACTGATGGGGTAGGGGGGACGCGAATACTCCCTGCTCTTGAAGTCGGTTCAGGGTCCAGTCGTAAAACGGACGCTGGTCTTCAAATTCGAGTGTGCAAATGCTGTGCGTGATGCCTTCGAGTGCATCTTCGATCGGATGCGCGAAGGCATACATCGGGTAAATACACCAGGTGTTGCCTGTGCGATGGTGTGTGGCATGGCGAATGCGGTAGAGGACAGGATCGCGCAAGTTGATATTGGGTGATGCCATATCAATGCGCGCGCGCAAGGCCATACTGCCATCGGCATGCTTGCCGTCACGCATGTCCCGCAGTAGCTGCAGAGACTCTTGTGCTGGTCGGTCTCTAAACGGCGAGTTCTTTCCCGCTTCAGTGAGTGTGCCGCGCATCAGACGCATTTCTTCCGGACTTTGCTCGTCTACATACGCATGACCCGCCAGAATGAGTGCTTCGGCACAGGCATACATCGTCGCAAAGTAACTGCTTGCGAAGTACAGGTGCTCGCTGTTGTTGGATTTCCAATCAAAGCCAAGCCATTTCACCGCATCGATGATGGCGTCGACGTATTCCTGCTCTTCTTTTTCTGGGTTGGTATCGTCAAAACGAAGGTGACAGACTCCGCCGTAGTCGCGTGCTAATCCAAAGTTCAAACAAATGCTTTTCGCATGACCGATATGCAGATACCCATTGGGCTCAGGGGGAAAGCGTGTGCGGATACGGGCAAGGTCGACGGACCCGCCCGCCTGCACCGAGGCCGGCCCGGGCCCGCCTGCCCAGCGCTTACCCTCAAACTTTCGCGCAGCGAGATCGGCATCGATGATGTTGCGTAGAAAGTTCGTTGTAATGGGGGCGGAGGATTCTTGGGTCATACCGTTTAGAGGGCGTAATAGAAAGCATCAAAGGTACATTTTGCCACGACAGAGGCATTCCTACCCAGAACAGTCTTCAGTGCTAGTTTAGGCAGTCGATAGCAGGGGGAGTCTAACCTCAATTTGCAGTCCGCCCTCTGGGCTCTGGCCAAGGGTCAGGGTGCCCGTGTGTGCGCGCACAATGGAATCGACAAGCGAGAGGCCAAGACCTACGTTCCCGGAGCGTGTGCGGGCTTCGTCGAGTCTGACAAAAGGTTTGAGTGCTTCTGCGCGTAGCGCTGGCGGAATCCCAGTACCATGATCTGTCACAGTGAGCACAGCTATTTTTGCCTCTGTCACAAGGCGAACATGGACCGGAGGCGCGCCGTGATGCAGCGCATTACCAATCAGGTTATCTAGCAGCCGCGACAACGCGACCTGATCGGCTCGGATCGATGCGCGGGCCGGTGTGCCGATGAGTAGTACGTTCTTACCCGTTTGCTGCCACGTTGAGATCCTCTCGCGCAGCCATTGATCTAAAGAAAATATCGTAAAGCGATAGGACTCTAAGTCGGTGCCCCGCAGGTAGTGAATGAACTGATCCACGATGTGTTGCATATCTTGCAGATCATTTCGCATGCCATCTTTCAGGGTAGGGTCCTCTGACATTTCTACCCGCAGCCACATGCGTGACAGTGGTGCTTTCAAGTCGTGTGGCAGTCCGGCCAACAAGGTGCGCTTTGTCGACTCTGACGTGCGCAATGCTGCGAGCATGGCGTTAAAACGCTCGCCTAACACCCGCAATTCAGTCGGTCCAGTCGGGTCAACGGGCGCCGGCGTACCGGCTGCCAGCTTGTCGGTTGCCTGCATTAAACGTGTGATGGGCCGTGTTACATGCCATGAAAAGAGTACGCCAATGAGCATGATGACTAAAAGGCCAACCAGCCAGTAGACGATTAGCGAACTTGCGAGGGGCGGCTTGAGCTGTTCAAGTGGAATGACGAGCCAGTCACGCAGGCGTCCGGGTGCAGGGTCGGTGAGTTGAGGCAGTGAGATATAAAGCTCAGGGGGCTGTCCGTATGAAACGGCGACGCGGCTATCGCCGCTTAGGCGCTCGTTCAGGCTTTCTAAGAGGCCGTTAATAGTGCGATCACTTGCGCTGCTTGCGCGCTCGCCTTGCGGGCTGTCGCTTGCATTAGGATCTGAATCGAGCGGCACACGGTTGGTCAGTCGCCGCGCGCCAGCCTGCGTGTTCGCTTGCTTTTCTTGCGCAGGTTGGATCCGCACCGACTCTGCGTTCGTGGCCATTGGCTTACGCAATAGCCTCACATCATTCGGAAGTGGACGGGACCAGAGTCGCCATTGGCCTTCTGAAGCTTGTCTGACAAACTCTGCCCGGTCAGCGGGCGCTGCATGCTCCATGGAGAAATGTAGCGCGCGGATGGTCGTAGCAATCAGATCCAGTGCTACGTTTTGTGCATGATCCCGTTGGTACAGCGATGCCAGATAGAGTGTCGCAAACTGACCGGCAATCACGCTTGCAAGGAGCAGGGCAATTAAGCGGGCACGCAGTGATTGCGGCACGAGCGGCGGCGTGTTCTTCACGGTGAAAAGCGGTATCCGGTACCCCAGACAGTCTGAATCCAGCGGGGCTGTTTGGGATCGTCTTCGAGTGCACGCCTAAGACGCAGAATTGCGATGTCGATCGCTCGGTCGCTGCGCTCGCCCGCCTCATCGTCGCGTGCAAGCGTCATCAGGCGTTCGCGAGAGAGTGGCTTACCTGCGCTTTGTAGCAGTGCTTCTAAGAGATTGATCTCCCCACCGGTTAGTTTGACGATTTGATCATGCTTGCGTAGCTGGCGCATGACGGGATCGAAAACAAAATCACCAAATGCAATGGGTGCATTGCGTTTGCTAGAAGATGATCCGCCTTTGCGTCGTAGCACCGCTTGAATGCGGGCGAGCAACTCCCTGGGATCGAAAGGCTTACCGACGTAGTCGTCTGCGCCGGCTTCCAGGCCAATGATGCGGTCGACCGACTCGTCGCGTGCGGTAAGAAGAATCACAGGGATATCTTCGCCTTGTGCCCTAAGTGCGCGTAAGGCCTCGGCGCCATCGCCACCCGGCATCATACGATCCAGAACAAGTAGTTCGGGAGCAAAGCGCTCAATCAATGCGGCAAGGTTACGTGCGTCTGGCGCGAGCAGCGTATCAAAGCCATACTTGTTGAGGTAATCGGCGAGTAGCTGACGCAAAGCAGGATCATCATCGACCACCAAAATTTTGGTACGTACCTCGGACATGATTTGCAATTCCCTTTTTGTGTAGTGTGCAGCGTCCTGAACGTTTGAGCAAGTGTATCCACTACAATCTCGTTATGTCGTTGCTCACGTTTTTACATGTCTAAGTCGCACACCTTTGCGGCCGATTCCGCCTCAAAGAAGAGCGCAAGGCGTGTGCTCGCCAGTGTATTTGGCTATGAATCCTTTCGGGGTGACCAAGAAGCCATCGTTGAGCATGTCATTGCAGGGGGGGATGCGCTCGTTTTGATGCCAACCGGAGGGGGAAAGTCTCTCTGTTATCAAGTGCCTGCACTTGTACGCCCAGGTACGGGGATCGTCATTTCGCCCCTCATTGCCTTGATGCAAGACCAAGTGGATGCCTTGACTGAACTTGGCGTTCGCGCGGCTTACTTAAACTCAACGCAGGATTGGCAAGTATCGCGTGACGTCGAGCAAGCGTTTCTGCGCGGCGAGTTTGATCTGCTTTACGTCGCGCCTGAAAGGCTTCTCACTGATCGCTGCATGCAGTTGCTCGAGCGGGGTCAGATCGCCTTGTTTGCGATTGATGAGGCGCACTGCGTGTCGCAATGGGGACACGATTTTCGTCCCGAGTATCTCGGCTTGTCGATGCTGCATGAACGGTGGCCTGATGTGCCGCGCATCGCACTGACTGCTACCGCAACAGATGTCACGCGGCGCGAAATCGTTGAACGCTTGGCGCTAACGGACGCGAGCCATTTTGTTGCGAGCTTCGATCGACCCAACGTGCGTTACCACATTGTTGAAAAACAGGATGTGCGCAAGCAGTTATTGCAATTGCTGCGTGAGGAGCATCGCGGAGACTGCGGCATCGTTTATTGCCTGTCTCGCAATAAGGTGGATGACACCACAGCCTACTTATGTAGCCAAGGGATACAAGCCCTGCCATACCATGCGGGTTTGGGGACTGCAGTGCGTGCCCAAAATCAATCGCGTTTTTTACGCGAAGATGGTTTGGTGATGGTTGCGACCATTGCATTTGGTATGGGGATCGATAAGCCGGACGTGCGGTTTGTGGCACATATTGATATGCCCAAGTCTGTGGAAGGCTATTACCAAGAGACCGGTCGGGCCGGTCGTGACGGTTTGCCCGCAACAGCCTGGCTGGCCTACGGGCTGCAGGACGTGGTGCAGCAACGCCGCATGATCGATGAGTCGACGGGCGACGATGCCTTTCGCCGCCGCCTGGGCAGCCAGCTCGAGGCGATGTTAGGGCTTTGCGAAACGATATCTTGTCGACGTGTCGGTTTGCTTCAATATTTTGGTCAGACAATTACCGCATGCGGTAATTGCGACAACTGCCTGACACCACCTCAGGCTTGGGATGGAACGGTAGCGGCACAGAAGATGTTGTCTGCGATCTACCGCCTCTGGAAGGAGCGCGGACAGCGCTACGGAGCGGGGCACCTGATTGACGTCTTGCGTGGAAAAAAAACGCCCCGTGTGCTGGAGCACGATCACCAAGAGCTTTCCGTCTTTGGAATTGGTGCGGATATTTCTGAGCAAGGATGGCGCAGCGTGCTCCGGCAATTACTTGCGCATGGTCTGTTGATGGTGGACCAAGAGGGTTATGGCACATTGGCGCTGACAGACGCGAGTCGCGCTGTACTCAAAGGTGAGCGTACGCTCATGCTGCGACGTGAAACAGATCGTCCGGTTCGTCCCACCGCATCTCGCGGCAAGACTGCAGCGCCTGATTTGCCTGCCGTGGCTCAACCGATTTTCGAGGCGCTACGCGCCTGGCGTGCTGAAATTGCACGCAGCCATGGCGTACCCGCTTATGTCATTTTTCACGATGCTACGCTTAAAGAGATCGCACTGGCACGACCGAACGACTTAGAGTCATTAGCCCATGTCAACGGTGTGGGTGCGCGCAAGCTCGAGTCTTATGGACAGTCGATTCTGGCCTGCATTGAGGCCTTCGAGCACGCGTGATCCGCTCTGTCTGAAACCGGCCCCTTAATTAAATAGTGGGCCGTCGCCAGAGCCAGGTTTGGGAGGCGTGAGCCCAAGGTGTCGCCAAGTTGTTTGCGTTGCCATCCGACCGCGCGGGGTGCGCTGTAGGTAGCCATGCTGGATCAAGTAGGGCTCAATGACGTCCTCAATCGTATCGCGCTCTTCGCCGATCGCTGCCGCGAGACTGTCTACACCGACGGGGCCACCATCAAACTTGTGGACAATCGCTTCGAGAAGCTTGCGGTCCATGAGATCGAGCCCTTGAGGGTCGACCTCTAACATCGAGAGGGCGGCGTTTGCGACGGTCGCGTCGATCGTTCCGCCCGCTTTGACTTGAGCGTAATCGCGGACCCGTCTCAGCAGGCGGTTTGCAATACGCGGTGTACCGCGAGCCCGTCGGGCAACTTCCGAGGCGCCGTCTGGGGTAATGGGGACTTGGAGTAGCCCTGCGCTGCGCGTAGCGATGCGGGTCAGTTCTTCTGGTGTGTAGAACTCGAGCCGTGACACGATACCGAAACGGTCGCGCAGCGGATTGGTCAGCATACCGGCACGGGTGGTCGCACCGACAAGCGTGAAGGGCTGCAGGTCTAGTTTGACGCTGCGCGCGGCTGGACCCTCGCCAATCAGGATATCGATCTGGAAGTCTTCAAGGGCGGGGTAAAGGATTTCTTCGACAACTGGCGACAAGCGATGAATCTCATCGATAAACAGCACGTCGTTTCGCTCAAGATTGGTTAGTAAAGCGGCCAGATCCCCCGGCCTTTCCAGAACGGGCCCTGAAGTCTGGCGCAAATTGACGCCCATTTCATGCGCAATGATGTGGGCCAGCGTGGTTTTTCCCAGTCCGGGAGGGCCAAAGAGGAGCACGTGGTCAAGCGATTCTTGTCGGTTACGCGCCGCAGCAATAAAGATCTGTAGCTGATCGCGCACGCGTTGCTGCCCCACATACTCTTCCAGGGCGCGCGGGCGTAACGCCCGCTCGATGGACTCTTCGTTGGGGGTTACGGCTTGCGGTGCAACCAGGCGTGAAGCCTCGGCACGCGAGCTTAAGGAGTCGGACTGTATGGCCATGTATCGATTAAAAAATCCGTTAGGGGCGCGGGTCGCACAAAGACGGCTAGACAATCGTACACTATCCCACACCTTTATCCCGAAATCAGAGGAAAGCTATGTCCCTAGTGTTGCCCACCTACGAAGATGTTGCGAGTGCCGCCAAAACCCTGAAGGGCGTTGCGCACCGGACCCCGGTACTGACCTCTGCGACGGCTGATCGACTGACTGGCGCCAAAGTTTTTTTCAAATGCGAAAACCTGCAGCGCATGGGCGCCTTTAAGTTTCGTGGCGGGTATAACGCGATTGCGAATCTATCCCCCGAACAACGTCGTGCTGGTGTGCTGACCTATTCGTCGGGTAACCATGCGCAGGCGATTGCCCTGGCCGGAAAGCTGTTGGGTGTCGCGACCACGATCATCATGCCCCATGATGCTCCGGCGGCAAAAAAGGCAGCGACAGAAGAATATGGTGCGACGGTGGTCAGTTATGACCGTTACAAGCAAGATCGCGAGGTTGTCGCGCGCGAAATTCAAGCAAAAACCGGTATGGCGATCATCCCCCCCTACGATCATCTGCATGTCATTGCGGGTCAGGGTACAGCCGCACTCGAGTTGCTCGAAGATGTGGGTGAATTAGACTATTTACTGGTGTGCCTTGGTGGTGGCGGGCTGTTGGCGGGTAGTGCGCTGGCAGCGAGCGTGCTCAGTCCAAAGTGCAAAGTGTTTGGTGTCGAGCCCGAGGCGGGAAATGACGGCCAGCAGTCGTTGCGCAAGGGCGAGGTCGTTCGTATCGAGCCGCCACGCTCGATTGCGGATGGCGCTCTGACCCTCTATCTCGGTCAATTAACGTTTGGTGTGATTAAACAGCGCGTCCAAGACATCCTGACCGTGACCGACCCACAGTTGATCGCCACCATGAAGTTTTTTGCTGAGCGCATGAAAATCGTCGTCGAGCCTACTGGTTGTCTCGGTGCGGCAGCGCTGATGCATGGAGCTTTGCCAGTTGAAAAAGGCGCACGTGTCGGAGTAATTTTGAGCGGTGGAAACGTTGATTTGGCGGCCTATGCCGGTTTTTTGACGCAGTCTTGATCATTGATGGTTTAAAGGAGTAACACAACATGCGCGTGCTCGTAATTGGTGGTGCTGGTTTTATCGGACGTCACCTAGTGGGTCGACTCGTTGCACAAGGGCATGTTGTGCATGTGCCCACGCGTCAATACAAGCGTGGACGTGAACTCATGGTGCATCCCACTGTGACGGTGATGCAGGCTGATGTGCATGATGACGCGACGCTCGACCGTCTCGTGAGCGGTTGCGATGTGGTTGTGAACTTGGTTGGAATTTTGCATAGCCGTGGTGGCGATCCCTTTGGTCCAGATTTTGATCGCGCCCATGTGCAACTTCCAAAACGTATTGCGCAAGCCTGCCGTCGCGCCTACACCCCGCGGTTCATTCACATCAGCGCGCTTGGCGCCGATGCGCAGGGTCCGAGCGGTTATTTGCGCTCAAAAGCAGCAGGTGAACAGGCGATCAAACAGGCGTATGCCGACGCCGAGCATGAGAGCTATACGATTTTCAGACCTTCCGTTGTGTTTGGGCCGCAGGATCAGTTCATGAATATGTTTGCTGGGCTGGCGAAATACTTGCCCATTCTGCCCATGGCCGGCGCTTACGCAAAAATGCAGCCTGTCTATGTCTCGGATGTCACGGATGCGATTCTGAATGTGATCAAGGCGCCGTTTGCACTCAATCAAACGTTTGACCTCGCTGGACCACGTGTCTATACACTTGGTGAGTTGGTCAAGCTTGCTGCGCTCTGGAGCGGACACCCGCGTATGGTGTTGAACTTGCCGATGAGCTTAGGTCGTTTACAGGCTTTCGCCTTTGAGTTGCTGCCTGGCGAGCCGTTATTGTCTCGTGATAATTTGGCATCTCTGACAAAGGATAATGTCGCCGGGGCGCCTATGGATCCAAGGCTGGGTGTTGTGCCGACTCCGCTAGAATCCGTTGCACCGATTTACTTAGCACCTGCCATTTAGAATATACATACAGGGTTGGAGACAATGACGACTGTAAAACAAGGTAAAGCGCTCAACATAAAAGATTCGCGCATACTGATTGCGGGAGCTGCCAGCTTGGTTGGCTCGCACACCGCGGATTTGCTGTTGAAAGAAGGGGCACGAGAAGTGCTCTTATTAGACAATTTCTCCTTTGGGTCGATGGATGCCATCGCCCACTTGCAGAACGAGCCGCGCATTAAGATTGTTCGTGCTGACCTGATGCGCCTGCCCGACTTGCTCTCAGCAACCGAGGGTGTCGATGGCGTGATTCATCTGGCGGCATACATGACGCTTGGCTTTTCTCAAACACCATGGCAGGCGGTCGATGTCAATATACGCGGTGCGCAGAATATGCTCGAGGCTTGTCGCGTCAATCGCGTTAAAAAAATCATCTTCGCTTCGTCGAACGCTGTCTATGGCTATGGGTCCGGAATTAAGGGCGCGCTATCCGAAGAGATCCCCTTTCATTCTGTAGGTGCACCACCCGCGGCGATTCTGTATGGCGCATCAAAAATAATGGGTGAGCAGTTGTGTCGCCATTACTACCAAAGCGCGGGACAGGATTACGTCGTGTTGCGTTATTCGACTGTTTATGGCGAGCGTCAGCATTACCGTGCCGCGAACTCGCTCTACATCATGGAGACCTACGACCTGGTGCGTAAAGGTCAGGCGCCAGTGCTCCCCGGCGATGGTAAAGACACCAAGCACTTTGTGCATGTCTCGGATGTCGCGCGTGCAAACGTAGCCGCTTTGCAGAGTAGTGCGACGGATGTTGCCGTCAACGTCTCCGGACCAGCGCCGATCACGACGGGCGAGCTCGTTCAGCTTGTGCTTGATTATTGCAAGAGTGACCTCAAGCCAGAGGTGCGCCCAGACCCACCCGGCAAGGTTCGCCTAACCTCGGGTGGTGCATTCCATATTCCACATGACAAGGCGGGAGACGTTATTGGATGGAAGCCGTTGGTACAAATGCGGGAAGGGGTGATGCGCTTGTTGGCATGGCGTGAGCAGCAGGATAGTTCAAAATAATAGACTCCGAGGTGAATGCTATGACTATTCGTAATTTTTGCGGTAAAGCGTTGCTTTGTTGGTTTGTTGCATGTTTTGTTTTCGGTGCTACAGCATCCGCTGCGTATCCGGACAAACCGGTCACGATTGTCGTACCTTATCCTGCGGGCGGTGCTACGGACGTGATCGCCCGGATGCTCGCTGAGAAACTGACCGGTGTCTGGAAACAACAGGTGGTTGTAACGAACAAACCAGGCGCGGGTACAACCGTGGCGGCTGAGGCACTGGCGCGTGCGCCAGGCGACGGCTATACGCTCTACATGACCACTGCTGCGCACACAATTAGCGCGAGTCTGTATCGAAAGCTCAATTACGATCCAATCAAGGATTTTGGGCCGATTACCTTGGTGTCTACCATCCCCCTTGTGCTGGTCACGAACCCAGCTATTCCAGCAAAAAATCTGCAGGAATTGATTGATTACGCCAAGTCACAAAAAAATGGCTTAACGATGGCATCGACCGGTAACGGTACGCCGCAGCATTTGGCGGGTGAATTGTTCAAAGCGAAAACAGGAACTCAGTTGGTACATGTCCCCTACAAAGGTGACACTCCGATGTTGACCGACTTGATGGGCGGGCAAGTGCAAATCGCTTTCGTGACACTGTCAGCAGCATTGCCATACATTAAGACTGGCAAATTGCGTGCCATTGCGCTTGCCCATGGCGAGCGTGTGGCTGCGCTCGATGGCGTGCCAACGACAGCTGAGGCTGGCATGCCCGGATTTACCGCTGCCACTTGGTTTGGCTTGTATGGCCCGGCCTCAATGCCAGCAGCATTGCGTGAAAAAATTTCTGCAGATATCCGTCGTATCGTTGCCGAACCTGGTATGACCCAGCGGCTTCAAGACATGGGTGCTGCGGTGAACAACAGCACCCCCGAAGCGTTCCAGAAAGTGATCGACGCTGAAGTGATCAACTGGGCGCAGGCGGTCAAGCTCTCTGGCGCACGCATCGATTGATGCTTAACGCACACTCTCGACGGACTGGTCTATCGAGAGTGCAAGCAAGTCAACGATACGATCGAGATCGCTCTCTGACGTGATGAACGGTGGCGCAAGTAACACGTGGTCGCCGCGTTCGCCGTCAATCGTGCCTCCCATCGGATAGACCAAGAGACCATTCTCAAATGCTTGTGCCTTAACAACGGCATGTAGTTTTTTACGATGGTCAAAGGGTGCCTTTGAAGCGCGGTCTTGTACGAGTTCGAGTGCCATGAAGAGTCCACGCCCACGGATATCTCCGACGAAGGGGTGGTCACGAAAGCGGGCCTGCAAGGCGCGTGTCAGATAGTCACCTCGCTGGCGCACTTGGGTAAGCAGGTTGTCGCGTTGAATAACTTGTTGCACAGCCAGGGCTGCGGCTGAGGCGACGGGATGGCCGAGATAGGTGTGCCCATGTTGAAAACTACCGCTTTTTTGGCGTAGCGCATCGATGATTCTGTTGTGTGCCAGAAACGCACCGATCGGTTGGTAGCCGCCACCCAGCCCTTTAGCGATCACGACGATGTCAGGAATGATTTGCTCAGGCTCAAAGGCGTAGAGAGTCCCTGTGCGACCCATGCCGCACATCACTTCGTCCGCAATCAAGAGGATGCCGTAGCGATCACACAGAGCGCGTACGCCGCGAAAGTAGCCGGGCGTGGGCGGGAGCACGCCGGCCGTTGCGCCGCCCACGGTTTCTGCACAGAAGGCGATGATTTTTTCAGGACCCGTCGCGATAAAGGTGTCTTCAATTTCTTTGAGCAAGCGCGCTGTGTAGGCCTCTTGGGTCTCGCCAGGGGCGCGATCGCGATATTCATAACAAGGGCTGACGCGTGGCACATCCATGAGAAGCGGTGCGAACTGCTTGCGCCGTTGTTCGTTGCCGCTAATTGCCAGTGCGCCAAGTGTATTGCCGTGGTAGCTCTGTCGCCTCGCGACAAACAGTGTTCGCTCTGGCTGACCAATCTCGACACAATATTGCCGCGCTAACTTTAAAGATGCCTCGACTGCCTCTGAGCCACCTGAAACAAAGTAGACATTACCGAGTTCCTTTGGAGCATGTTGAATCAGCTCGTTGGCAAGTTTTTCAGTGACTTCTGAAGTGAAAAATCCGGTATGTGCGTAGGCATGTTGATCAATTTGCGCGTGCATCGCTGCAAGCACGTCGGGGTGTCCATGGCCTAGGCACGAGACTGCTGCGCCACCGCTCGCATCGATGTAGGCCTTGCCGTTCTGATCGTAAATGTGAATGCCCTGCGCGCGAGCAGCCGTCAATGGCGTTTTGAGTAGAGAACGATGGATGATGTGGCTCATGTGCGAATCCGTTCAAAAGGATGAGTGCTTCAGCGGGAAAGCCCCTTCAAGGCGAGGCGGATGCCGTCGGAGACACTTACGCCATCCGGCAGTGTTTTAAGCGCACCGAGTGCTTCACGTTCCGAGTAGCCAAGTGCGGTGAGAGCATGCAAGACATCGTTCTGTGTGCCCGCGACAGCGGTGGGCTGTACGCCCAGATCAGCGCCGAGTTTGCCTTTCATCTCGAGTAGTAAGCGTTCAGCGGTCTTTTTGCCAATTCCTGGAACGCGCATCAATCGTGCAGGCTCTTGCAGGGTGATGGCTTGCGCAAGTTCGGTGGCTGACATACCAGATAAGACTGCGAGTGCTGTGCGCGCCCCAATGCCGCTGACTTTAATTAGTTCACGGAAGGTCGAGCGCTCTTCCGCAGTAGAAAAACCGTAAAGAATGTGCGCGTCTTCACGCACAGTGAGGTGCGTCAAAAGCGTGACCTGCGCGCCGAGCTCTGGCAATGCATAGAAGGTGGTCATGGATACATCAATCTCATAGCCGACGCCTTGGACATCTAGGCCAACACGTGGTGGCATTTTTTCAAACAACGTACCGGTGAGGCGGCCTATCATGCTGAATCCTTGAGTAAATTGTTTGCTAGCCTAGTAAGCGTCCTGCCCGTACGCGCGTGCGACCGCGTGACGTGCGAGGCTGATAGTTCATTTGGCCAAGTTTCTCGGTTAGTGGTGCGATGTGCGCATGACAGATTGCGCAGGCAAGCGCATCGGCTGAGTCTGGTGCGGGGATTCCGTCCAAACGCAGAAGTCGCTGCACCATCATTTGGACCTGCTCTTTTGCCGCACGTCCTGCCCCGACAACAGATTTCTTGATTTGTAGCGCGGTGTATTCGTGGACGGCGAGATCTCGATCTGCAAGTGCACAGAGCGCTGCACCACGGGCCTGCCCAAGCAGCAATGTGCTTGCAGGATTGGTGTTCATAAAAACGATTTCCAGCGCAGCAACATCGGGTTTGGTGTCCTCGACGATTTGTCGCAAATTATCGAGGATGACCTTCAGTCGTAACGGCAGAGTTACATCGGTTGGTACGACGATCGTCCCACTTGCAACATAGGATAGAGTGGCGCCTTGTACGTCGATTACGCCGAAACCAGTTCGGCGTAAGCCCGGGTCAACGCCAAGAATCCTCATGGGGTTCGTGGCTTAGTGACGGAAGTGCCGCATGCCGGTGAGCACCATGGCGATACCACGCTCATTCGCGGCGGCGATCACCTCGTCGTCGCGCATACTGCCGCCAGGCTGAATCACGCAGGTCGCACCGGCATCGATTACAACATCCAGACCATCGCGGAAGGGGAAAAACGCATCGGACGCCACTGCTGAACCCTTCAGTGTCAGCCCCGCGTTCTCGGCCTTGATTGAGGCGATGCGCGCAGAATCGATTCGGCTCATTTGCCCAGCACCGACCCCAAGTGTCATGCCGTCGCCACAGAAGACGATTGCATTGGACTTCACAAACTTCGCGACCTTCCAGGCGAAGAGTAGATCTGCCATTTGCTGCGGAGTCGGTTGCTTTTGCGTCACAACGCGCAAATCCTTGACTGCTGTCGTACCAGAATCAGGAGTCTGTATCAGCCAGCCACCGCCGACGCGTTTCACATCGATATCGTTTTGTCCCGTCCCCATGGGCACACGCAACACGCGTACGTTCTTCTTTGCCGCCAGCAAGGCCAGAGCGTCTTTGTCATAAGCCGGAGCAAGCAGTACCTCAACGAATTGACCGCTGACAGCTTGAGCGGTCGCGAGGTCTACCTTCCGGTTAAACGCGATGATGCCACCGAAGGCCGAGGTGGGATCTGTCTTGAATGCTTTGTTGTAGGCCTCAAGCGTACTGTCGGCAGTTGCCACACCACATGGATTCGCGTGCTTCACGATTACGCAAGCGTGGGCACCAAAACTGCGTACGCAATCCCATGCTGCGTCGGAGTCTGCGATATTGTTATACGAAAGTTCTTTGCCTTGTAACTGAACGAAATTGCCCAGTAGACCGGTTGGCCGCTGGGGGTCGGTGTAGAAGGCAGAGAGCTGCTGGGCGTTTTCGCCGTACCGCAGGACTTGTTGCTGATGTACTTGTAGCGTCAGAATGTTTGGCCATGTGCTGCGATCAGGAACATCGTCTTGCTCGGGTTCGGCTTCTGTCAGGCTGCTTAGATAGTTGGCAATCGCACCATCGTAGGCGGCTGTATGAGCATAGACCTTGGTCGCAAGTTTTAAGCGCAGACCGTATGAAGTCCTGCCGTGTTGATCAATTTCTTTTAGCACGGCCGGGTAATCAGCGGGGTCAATGACCACGGTGACGCCGCCCTCTTCAGTACCATGGTTTTTAGCGGCCGCACGCAGCATTGCTGGACCACCGATGTCAATATTTTCGACCGCGTCGGCAAACGTACAGTCAGGCTTGGCCACCGTTTGACGAAACGGATAGAGGTTCACCACAAGCAGATCAATTCGATCGATGTTGTGTTTTTTGAGAGTCGCCATGTGCTCATCGCTATCGCGTCGCGCAAGCAGCCCGCCGTGAATTTTTGGATGCAGCGTTTTTACGCGACCGTCCAGGATCTCTGGCGAGCCGGTGTGTTTAGCAACCTCGGTGACTTTTAAACCGGCTTGTGCGAGAAGCTTAGCTGTGCCTCCGGTAGACAAAAGGCGCACGCCACGCGCAGCAAGTGCTTGGGCGAATTCAACGATACCGTCTTTGTCGGAAACGGAGAGCAAGGCTGTTTTAATTTTCATTGCAGGCTTATTTTTCTGAGAGTAGTTTGTGGGAAAGAAGTTTTTTTCGTAGCGTGTTGCGCGTCATGCCGAGCATTTCAGCGGCTTTGGATTGGTTATCTCTTGCGTGCTGCATCGCGATTTGCAAGATTGGGCGCTCTACACATTCGATCACCATGTCGTACATGCCGTTTGGTTGTGTGTCACCCAGATCGGCGAGATACCGTTCGAGTGTGTCACGAACCGAGTTTTGCAGGGCGTTGTATTGTTTCATGGCGTGGGGGAGTCTAGCGTCTAAGCAGCCCGTGGATGGGCGACATCTTGTGCCAGATTGTCGCAGTTTGGGAGCCCAGTGTGTGGCAAAAGGTCACTTTGAGCGCTAAACCAGCGATCTACCGCTGCAGCTTGTTCGGCAGTGGTCTCTAGGCGATTGATCTGATCGGCAAAGGCTTTGCCGCCCGCAAGACCCTCAACGTACCACCCAATATGTTTACGGGCGGTGCGCACGCCACTGAGTTCCCCATAGAACGCATAATGATCCGCGAGGTGGGCCAAGAGTAAATCTCGCATTTCATCCCAGGTGGGAGCCGCCAAGTGCTCTCCTGTTTGTAAAAAATGCGCAATCTCTCGAAAAATCCAAGGCCGTCCTTGGGCTGCGCGCCCAATCATGACGGCGTCTGCACCCGTGTAGGCCAGCACCTGCTTCGCTTTTTCGGGAGTATCGATATCGCCGTTCGCCACGACCGGAATCGTGAGGCTGGCCTTAACCGCCCGAATAGTGTCGTACTCCGCTTCGCCGAGATACAGGTCCTCACGTGTGCGGCCGTGTAAGGTCAGTGCCGCGATCCCTGCATTTTGGGCAATTTGACCAATTCGCAGGGCGTTTCGGTCTTCTCGGCTCCAGCCAGTACGAGTTTTGAGTGTGACGGGAACGCCGTGCGGCAGACAGGCTTGGACAACCGCATCGAGAATGCGTGCCACTAAATCCTCGTGTCGCAACAGGGCAGAGCCTGCTGCCACATGGCATACCTTTTTAACGGGGCATCCCATGTTGATGTCGATAATGCGCGCACCCTTACCAATATTGAAGACGGCTGCTTGCGCCATCATGGCTGGGTCTGCGCCCGCGATTTGCACGGCGACTGGGTCGATTTCCCCATCATGGTTGAGTCGGCGTGAGGATTTCACTGTCTGCCACAACTGAGGATTGCTTGCTGCCATTTCTGACACCGCGTAACCAGCACCGAGCTTTTTGCAGAGCTGACGAAAAGGTCGATCGGTCACGCCTGCCATGGGCGCGACAAACACGTTGTTGGGGAGAGACCACGCACCGATTTGCATGCCTAAATTGTAATCGGTTGAGCTGGTGTGGTTAGACGGCTAGAAGCTAAAGCCTCAAACCCTGTAGAAGGTGTCTTGCGAGGGGGGCGCGTAAGGCAGGGATCAAGTCCATCGCCAGTAAGGCAAGCCCGGCAGAGTGCTCAACAATTGGCCAGCCGGACGTGAAGACCCGTGACATTAAATCCGTTAAATGGGTTGTGAGCTGGCGATCAGGCTGCCGCATATGCATAAACTGCGCAAGCGCTGCGCTCGGGGGACTGTTTGTAATGGGTAGCCAGTCGCGCATGGCGATAGCCAAACTGGCGGCGTCGCGTAAACCTAGATTCAGACCTTGACCCGCGACGGGGTGAAGGGTTTGTGCAGCATTACCAATTGCGATCAGTCGGCCATTGACGGGACTGGACCGCACGCTGAGCGCGAGGGGGAACATCGACGCTTGCTCTTGGATCTCAAGCGTGCCCAAGCGCGTGCCAAATGCCTGTGTCAGTGCACGTGAAAACTCTTTGGATTCAAGCCCCTGCAGATGTTGTGCACGCTCAGGCGTACAACACCATACGATTGATTGTTGATCGGCTGCTTCGGGGTGCGGCAAGACCGCCAAGGGGCCTTCGCTCGTAAACCGTTCAAAGGCCCATCCTTCACGCGGAATGCTTGCCCGCGCTCTCGTGAGCAAGGCCATTTGTTTGTAGGTGCGACGAATCTCGGAGGTTGTCCCTCCATCGGCTTGAACAACGATCGCCGCATGCAGCGTATCTTGTCCTTGCGCGAGCTGTACCCCATTTGCATCTTGACGTACGATTTCGGTCGCCGTGCCGTGGCGGATGCAGATGCCGCTTGCTTGTACCGCGTCGTTCAGCTTTTGGATCAGTCCGCCGTACCGTACAACACAGCCAAGTTCTGGTACCGCAAAATCTGTATGTTTGATTACGGTGCGCCCGAGTCGACCGCGTTGAGAGACGTGAATCGTGCGGATATCCGCGCAGCGTTCGGGCCAGGCACCCAGTGATTCCAGTAAGACACGGCTGCCGTGGTTGACCGCTAGAACTCTGGGGTCGCTTTCTGGCGTGTAGCCATAGCGGGACGAGGCGTCGGATTGCAGCAACACGATGCGTTCTGGGGCAGGGCTAAGTCGTGCAAGTAGCAAAGCGAGCGCACATCCCACGGGACCGCCCCCCAGGATGGCAATATCAAACTCGCAGGCTGAAGTGGTGGAAGGCATACTGCATTCTATCGTGGGCGCAGACTAAGGTCTTTAGTTGAACCCTTAGATCCCGATAGGCTATTCTTCCTGCTCCACGAACGTGATTTTCCTCAGCTCAGGTCATATGTCCACACAACAAACAGCTCCAGCATTTCGAAACAAGGTGACGGTAGGGCTTTTGGCTGCAATCCTGGGGTGTGTCGGTGCGCATTGGTGGTACTTGAGGCGCCCCTACGCCTGGGTAGTCACCCTGACTAGCATCGTGCTGATGGTCGCCTGCAGCTTTGCCGAGGTTTGGTGGGAAAACCCTGCGTTTTTCTTACTGTTCATCCCAACTTTAGATGGGTTTATTGAGGCGATCGTGCTGTGTCTCATGCGTGATGAGCGGTTTGATGCGTTGTACAACCCTGGTCTTGTTCGGGAGACACCTAGCGGCTGGGGACCAATTCTAGTGGCAAGCTTCACGCTGTTGATTGGTACTGTTGCCTTTATGTTCGGGATCGCAATGATTGTGATTTATGTCTGGTCTGCACTGGGTTGGTTGGACGGGCTTGATCTGAAAGGCTAGATGCAGATGTTGGTGGTTTGTGGGCAGACCCAACGTGCGTTTTCACGTGTGAGGTCGATACAGCCACCTTCGCCGTAGACGCGCACGGGAGCACGGTATTCCATCATCTGGTGCAAGATCTCATGTTTAGTTGCAGGATCAGCCATTGATGCTGCCATCATGTCTTTGACGCGATCTTCATTCATGCGCAAGATGCCAGCGTCTGTGCGCTCGACGCAATGGCGCCAGTGATAAACCTCAAAACATTTTGTCTCAATATCGTAGGGGCTCGTCTTGTCCCACAGATTCACAAACTTTCCAGCACCCAGATACACCACCCAAGAGCCCTCGAACCCATCTACATCAGTTGAGTCCTCATCGGGGTTCTTAAACCAAACTCGACTGCCAGGAACATAATGGTGTTTCGGGAACGGATTCTCGCGTGACCCACGTTCAGTTAAAAACGCATTGATGAAGGCTTCGCCTCGGAGTGGTTGTTCACCCCAGCGACGCTCGATCGCTTCTAGCAGTTGAGGGTTGGTCGTCTCGAGCTCTTGAGCCAAGCCCGCGAGCATGAGGTACTCGGATGCTTGTCTGCAAGCGAAGCCATAGCTCTGCCCTGAGGCATCGGGGCAAAGTGCAAGCTCCAGCGCTTGGCTAAGGGGCTGGCCAGCAATCAAGGCAAAACCGTCCCCACCGAGCTGTCGCCAATGCGTGGCAGGCCGGGTATCTTCGTCGATGCTGAACCATAACTCGGTGCGCCGTGCGATGAGCGCAATGTTTCTGCGGACGCGTAGGGCAGCGAAAAATTCATCAACACTTGGAAAGCTCGAGGCAACTGGACTGAGCGCCTTCGAAAATACGATTTCTCTGAGAAGTTCGTCCTCAGAGCTTGTTGTAGAAAACCCAAAGCTATCTGCGAGGCAACGCACGTCAGCGTTAGGTGCGCTCTCTTTGAGTAAGGCGCTTGCGTGCATTTGTACGACCCAGAGACCCTGATGCATAGCCGTTGTCAGATCAAGATATTGTCTGATTTGTAGTTCTGAGGCCCACCTGCTTAGATCGCGAGTAATGTTTTCCAACTGCGACTTGTCGTGTGCGACGATACAAATGCCGCCTAACGGTTCAAATTGAACTGGGTCGAACATGAGCGGTCTCGGTTCCAGGGATTCCAAGACTTTGTTTTACGTCAATCTCTGCAATGCATCAAGTACTCGATCTCCCTAATTTCTACGGGTACACCCCTAGTGATCAACTCGCAACCCGTTGGCGTGACGACCGCATCGTCTTCAATTCGAATGCCAATATTCCAGAACACCTCTGGTACGTCTGGCGAGGGGGTAATGTAGAGCCCGGGTTCGATGGTCAGGACCATACCTGGCATTAAGTTTCGCCAAGTGCGTTCGCCTGCGTCTGCCGGAGGAGTCCGGTAATCGCCTACATCGTGTACGTCCATTCCGAGCCAATGTCCGGTGCGGTGCATATAGAAACGCCGGAACGCTTCGGTTTCAATGTTTTTATCGAGGGACCCTGTCAGCAGTTTTTCGTCGAGCAGACCTTGCGTCAAGACACGCACAGCGGCTTCATGGGCAGCGTTCCAGTGATGAGAGGGCGATACACAAGTCGTTGCTGCGCGCTGTGCGGCGAGTACGATTTCATAGAGAGCGCGTTGCGCGGCCGAAAATCGACCGTTGGCGGGGAATGTGCGCGTAATATCGGAGGCATAGCCATCGAGTTCGCAACCTGCATCTATTAAAACTAGATCGCCATCGCGCATTACACTGTTGCCTGCTCGGTGATGCAGGGTGCAGGCATTCACGCCTGCGGCGACGATGCTGTCGTAAGCGACAGACTGTGCACCGTGTTTGCGAAACACATATAAAAGCTCAGCCTCCAGCTCGTATTCATGCAGACCCGCCTGGGCAGTTTGCATGGCACGTGTGTGTCCAATTGCTGAAATCGTTGCTGCGCGTCGCATCGTATCTAACTCGCTCGCATCCTTAACTAACCGCATCTCGCTTAGTGGCTCACCTATATCGACCCATTGCGTCGGCGTGGCACGTGAGCCGCGCAAGGTGGTCTGCGCTTTTTCGAGCCAGGCATGCAGTTGGGTTAGATACTGGGGGACACGACTGCGTCCGGTATTCGTAAACAGGATTTTTAAACCTGCCATGCGCGCAGGGATTTGTGCATCGAGATCACTCGTTGGGAAGGCCTCATCAAACCCAAACTCCTCTGCTGCGGCAATGGGCCCCCAGCGCTTGCCCGTCCATGTCTCCATGAGAGGATCTTTGGGCTCGCAAAATAAAATACTTTGATCTGTATCCCCGGCGATTAGCACGAGCCACGCATTCGCCTCAGTGAATCCCGTGAGGTAAAAAAAATCACTGTCGTGACGGAATGCGTAATGGTTATCTCGGTTCCGCGAAATCTCTGCTCCCGTCGCCAAGATGGCAATACCGCCGCCAAGGCTGCGCATCCAGCTCAGAATGTGTTGGCGTCTACAGGCGAAAGGGCTTGATGCGTTGGGCGCGTTAGTCATGAAGTTTTGGCTCGTGGCGAAGGGGAATCAAATGCGGAAGCGTTTCAACATACTACAATTCACTGCGTAGATTGTGTGCTGATCTCCGATCATTTAAAAGGTTGTGTGATGGATTGGCTAAGCTGGCTTAAGCCTTGGGAATTGTCCCCTGTACTGCTTGTATGCTTTGTGCTGAGCGCCTGGCTGTTCGTGCGTGGCCTGCGTGTGCGGCGCGTATCGCGTGCGCGGCGGGTGTTCTTTTGGACAGGTTGGGTGATGCTGTACTTGTCGATGCACACCATGCTCGACTATTACGCTGAACGCATGTTCTTTATGCACCGGATCCAACATCTTGTGCTGCACCACCTTGGACCACTCATTGTCATGGCGGCCTACCCGGGTTCAGTCATGCGCGCGGGCTTGCCGCGGGTTTTGCGGCAAGCGTTATTCAGGTTTACGCAAACGTTCTGGGGCCGTGGCGTGGTGTCACTGCTCACTAATCCCATTCTTGTGCCCGCCCTCTTCGTTTTTTTAGTCGTGATTTGGCT
>JACCEE011938695.1_pt1 | contig 31796 bp, 25 predicted proteins | sample 7449931 | NCBI WGS metagenome assembly JACCEE01 (sample SAMN15323457, study PRJNA562643) | freshwater metagenome | isolation source: river surface water | place: USA:Blue River Watershed | collected 2017-08-19 | reverse complement strand
CTTTGTTTGAAATTGGCAAGCCGGATGCGTTGCGGATTGTAGCGGATTTGTTTGGTGATGATTTGGCTTTTGTGCAGAAAAATTCGCCGGTCGAGTTAAGAATTCCAACCTTGTCTAATGTGATTACCGGACACGTTACCGCAATTAGTGGACAGATGGAATCGGATTTGCGCCGTACCTCTGTTTATATTGATATAGATAGCGATATGGCATCTGTTAAAGCGGGAATGTATGGAAAAGTGATTATCAAGGCGGCGTTAGGGAATGAAATTTTACTGCCTAATGAGGCGGTGTTAATTAAAGACGGTGATAAAACGATTGTTTATGTAGAAGAGGCTTCGCATATTTATAGACCACATAAAGTTGAGGTGGGCGAAATTCGCGATGATTTAATTCCGGTGCTGTCAGGTTTAAAAGAGGGTGACAGGGTTGTGACTTCCGGGGCGTTGTTGCTTGATTCTGAAGCGCAAATGCTACTGTAAAGGATAGACATTATGTTACGCATATTAATTGAACGCTGTGTGCATCGTCGTTTGGTGGTGGTGACGTTAGCAGTGATTATTGCTATATTTGGCACACATGCTTTTATCCAAACGCCGATTGAAGCTTATCCGGATGTGACCAATGCGCAAGTGACTGTTATCACAATGCTTCCCGGTTATGCCCCTGAGGAGGTGGAACGAAAAATAACCATTCCAATGGAAAGAACTTTAAACGGCACATTCGGCATGATTCAAATGCGTAGCCAAAGTTTATTTGGTTTGTCGCTGGTTACGATTGTATTTGATGATGGGGTTGATGGTTTTCGCGCCAGAACTGAAGTCTCGCAGCGGATGGCAGCGGCTGAATTGCCTGAGGGGATTGTGCCGGTTTTAGCACCGGATTACACGCCGCTGGGGGAAATTTATAAATTTATTGTGGTCAGTTATCATCATTCGTTATATGACTTACGCTCTACGCAAGAATGGGATATTACCCGTGCCTTAAAACAGATTCCGGGTGTGGCGGATGTATTAACGTTTGGCGGTTATTATCGCGAGTTTTTTATCGAGATTGATCCGGTTAAAGTGCAGTCGTTATCGCTTTCTTTAGATGAAGTTGCGCAAACCATTGAAAAATCTAATCGAAATGCCGGAGCAGGTTTTGTGCGCCATGGTGATCAGCAAATGGTGGTGCGCAGTATCGGTAACTTAAGTTCGGTTGAGGATATTAAACGCATCGGTTTAAAAAATAAGCAAGGTACGCCAGTGACTGTTGGTGACGTGGCGCGGGTTGTGCAGTCTTATACGCCCCGCCAAGGTGCGGTCGGCTTAGATGACAAAAAAGAAGTTGTTGAAGGCATGGTGTTACTGCGGCGCGGTCAAAATCCGTCTACAGTATTAGACGCGATACACGCGAAAGTGGATGAGCTTAATACGCGCATTTTGCCTAAAGGGATGCAAATTATCCCTTTTTTAGATCGTAGTGAATTGGTTAAACGTACTTTGCATACCGTATTTGATAATTTACTGCATGGATTTTTTTTGGTGGTAGGGGTGGTGTGGCTGTTTTTGCGTAGTGTACGGGGGTCGCTGATTGTGGCGGTGGTGATTCCATTATCCTTATTAGTTGCGTTTTGGGGGTTGTATCAATTAAAAATGCCGGCAAATTTAATTTCAATGGGGGCGATTGATTTTGGAATTATTTTAGATGGCGCGGTAGTATTGATAGAAAACGTAATTCATCAGGCCTCGCATCGGCGTCCTAAATCCAATCGCGATATGTTACATTTAATTGGTGATGCGGCATTTACCGTTGCTAAACCGGCTTTTTTTGCGATGCTGATTATTATCGCTGCGTTAATTCCGGTCTTTACCTTAGAGAGAGTAGAAGGCAGAATTTTTAGCCCGCTGGCAATGACTTACAGTTTTGCTTTGATCGGTGGGCTAATTTTTGCGCTGTTTTTAGTACCGGCGTTATGCGCATTATTTATTCAGCCTAAACATGCGTTGATTGAAGAACCGAAATTTTTAGTATGGCTGCGGCAGCATTATCAAAAAATATTGCATAGACTATTAGAACAGCGTGTGATTGCGGTTGCAGCGGCGATGGCATTGTTAATCAGTGCCGGTTTAGCAGGAACGCAGTTGGGAACCGAGTTTTTACCTGAACTAGACGAAGGTGATGTGCATATTTTTGTGGAAATGCCAGCGAGTATTTCGTTACCTAAAGGACAGGAAATTTTGCTGGAGATGCGTAAACGACTGCTCAAATTTCCTGAAGTAAAAAATATTTTAAGCCAGCAAGGGCGTTCTGAGGATGGTACGGATAATGAGTCCGTTAATAATAGCGAAACATTTGTGCATTTAAAACCGCAAGATACTTGGCGCAAAGGGATAACCAAGCCGCAACTTGAAGATGAAATGCGGGTCGCGTTACGCGATATTATTGGTGTACGGTTTAATTTTTCACAGCCGATTAAGGATAATGTTGAAGAGGCTGTCAGCGGTGTGCGCGGAAAAGTGGTGTTGAAGATTTATGGTACTGATTTAGAGAAAATGCGCACTGCTTTGGAGTCGGCGAAAGATGTATTAATGGATTTGCCGGGCGTGGTTGATTTGGATTTGTATCGCCAGTCACGCATTCCGCAATTGCAGCTTAATTTAGATCGACAAGCGTTAGCAGGACACGGCTTAACTATTGAAAGTGTACAGGATACGGTTGAAATTGGTATGGCAGGACGGGTGGTTTCTGAAGTGTGGCAAGATGAACGGCTGGTACCGATTCGGTTAATTTTGCCGGAAAATCAGCGCAATGATATGACTAAAATTGGTAATTTAAATATTGTCACCCCCGAAGACGCGAATGTGCCGTTACATGAATTAAGTAATATTAAAATTGCCAGCGGACGTGCTTCGATTGACCGAGAAGCCAATAGTCGTTATATGGCATTAAAGTTTAATGTTGAAGGGCGCGATTTAGGTTCGGTTGTACATGATGCGATTGCCTTGGTTGAGGAAAAAGTGACGTTGCCTGATGGACACTTTCTGGTTTGGGGTGGGGAGTTTGAGAATCAGCAGCGCGCGATGGCGCGGTTAGGGGTGATGATTCCGATTGCGGTGGTCATTGTTTTAGCACTGCTGTATACGGCTTTACAATCATCGCGTAGTGCGGGGGCAATTTTAATCGCTACGCCGTTTGCGATGACAGGTGGGGTGTTTGCGTTGTGGTTAACCAATATCCCATTATCGGTGAGTGCTGCTATCGGTTTTATTGCGTTGTTAGGACAGGTATGTTTAATGGGCTTATTGGTGGTGAGTGCTACCGAAGAAATGCGCCGTTCCGGTTATACGCTAAATGAAGCGGTTCGCGAAGGTGCGGCACAAAGGCTACGCGCGGTGTTAATGGCTTCGTTATTAGCGTTATTAGGCTTGTTACCTATGGCTCTTTCTACCAGTATTGGCAGTGAAACGCAACGCCCGTTTGCAGTGGTGATTGTGGGTGGCATGTTAACTACGTTTTTTGTAGCCATGTTTGTATTGCCCGTTATTTATACTTTTGTTACTTCTCGACACATGTTGACTCCTGAAGAGCTTGATGAGCTTCCCTTTCAACTATAAAAATAACATTATGAATAAATTGACTTTTCAGCCTAAAAAAATAACCGCGTTGCTTATTTTATTGATAAATAGCCATTCTGCGGCGTTTGCGGTGGATGTGGGTAAAATGCGCGGTAAACCGGTCGATTTTAAGCAAGCATTTGTAGACAAAGTGCAAGTGGCGGCGGCCGAGCGGCAACAAACATTGCCAAGTCGGGTAACGATTGGGCAATTATTAAAAATTGTACGCGAGAAAAGTCCACGTTATGCGCTGGCGTTAAATCGGGTCGAAGCTGCACAGGCGGAAGTGATTGCGGCGGATGTTTTGCCTAATCCAACGTTTAGTTATGGGCGTTTTCAACAAACCAAAGGTAACCGCGATACACAATTTAATGGACCTTCTCAGCAGCAATATAATTTATCCATTCCTATGTTAGTGACAGGTCAGCGTGGAGCGCGGGTTGAATTAGCCGAACGCCGTGTGGAAGTGGCAGAAGCGGCTGTTGAAATTGAGCAAACGCAAATTATTCGTAGTACATGGCGATTGTTTAGCCAATTGTTAGCCGGACAAGAGCGTGTAGCGGTGTTAGAAAACGCGCATCAAGAGTTACGCAAAATTAAAGCGATTATCAGCGGACGAGAAAATGCCGGTGCCGCAAGTCGCTATGATGTCTTGCGTATTGAGCAAGAAATGTTAAATTTAGAAGCGCGTTTGGATAATGCACATACTGATATGGCTGCGGTGACCGGTGAGTTGGGGGTCTTATTAGGTTTTCCGGCGTGGAAACCACAAGTGACTGGTAAACTGGCTTCTTTGGGCGTGTCGGAGGACATTAATAAACTGTGGCGATTAGCCGAGCAATATAATCCAGAAATAAAAACTGCCTATCGCGAAACGGTGGCGGCGGATGCGAATGTGGACAAAGCCGAACGTGAACGATGGCCGGTTCCGGCATTACAATTAGGCACAGCTTATACAGATAAGCCTTATGGATTAACAACTTATGTGGGAGTGGCGGTTGATGTTCCCATTTTTGATCGTGGACAAGGCAATATGGCTCGCGCTGAAGCAGATAAACATGCGGCGATGTTAAAACAAGAATTGTTAATCACGTCAACGCGCCAAGAATTAGAGCGGGCGGTTAATGTGCTAATGCGGCGGCGAGAAACGTTAGCCAAGTTTGAACAACAAGTGATGCAGCCTTTGACAACTCTGCGCCATATGGCTGAAGATTCGTATAAATTTGGTAAGACTAGCTTACTGGAGTTGTTAGATGCTTCGCGTACCCGCACTGAAATTAAGCTTAATTATGTCGAACTATTATTAGCAGAAATTGATGCGGAATTAGATGCACTGATGGCGGCTGGGCAATTAGAAACGCAGGTACAAAATACGAGGGAATAAATATTACAAAGCAAGGCGAGAAAATTGTAAACTTTTTAAACCAAATTTAATATGTCTTGTTTCAAGCGTATGGCCATATTCGACAGGTGGTTTTACATAATGATGCCGAAATTCGATTTTTATTAATCCTTTATGCGTATTAGCAAGCAATTGTTGTGGAATAAGAAGACTTTTTTTACCATCAAGAAAATAGTGGCCTAATTGTTTATCATTAATCAATAACGTAGTGTCATCTTTTGTTCCGAACAAAACATTGTCGATTATTAATTTTATATCAGTCTGTAATAAACGCTGATTTAATTTAACATATATCACACTGGCTGTATTTTCACTCCACACTCCCCAGTTTTCTAAAGGATACCAGCCGCTGGCTAAAAATAGATTATTTTTATCCGCCACGGTAATTAATTGATTATCCACAATTCCGGCGGAAGCATTGTTTAATAACTGTTTAATCATATACGATTCAACAGTTTGCGGCGTTAAGGTTAAGGCAGGTTGTTGCGGTATTGATTTTTTAAACCAAGTCTGCGCAGAAGAGTGTTGAATAGTATTAATGAGTCTTTGCGTATGCGTATCTCTGGCGATAGCAATAACGTGATAGTACGAATTAAATAAATAGCGTTTTGCAAAACGGCTGTCTTCAGGTTTACCAATAAATAAAATATTATTTTGTGCTAAATACTGTTTAAGATTGGTAATAAATGCTTGGAAATGCGCCGCATATTGTCCTTGATAACAATCTTCACTGGCAACGGTAGGGGATGTTAATAAAACCTGAATGCCTTTTGCTTGTAATTTTTTAATCAATTCAATATTTTGTTTAAATAGGGTTGAAATAACAAAACCATTGGTTATCACATCGTAGCCTAATCCTTTACCAAAAATATATTCATTGCAGGTCATTTTTTTATCTTGATTATGCCCTGTTGTAATGGCTTCTTTAGCATCGCCGCGTGCGTGTTGCTTAAATTTTAGCCTATAGCTAATAAATGTTTCGTATTCTGTTTGTGTTGGTTTTACATAAGCTGGGCGGGATAGTTTTTTAAATAAAATACGCATGGCACTTGAAAAAGGTAATTTTGCAAGTAAATCCAGTTTAATAAATGATGGCATTTCATGGTAATAAAAAGCCAATTCGGTAAATAAGTTTTCTAAAAAAAACCAAGGGATATTGGTATAAAAATAATGCGGCCATTCTAAAGGTAAGAGAATAATATCGCCTTGATGCGCAAATTTTTCTATGCGGTATAGTTTTTCGCGTAATGGATAACCGGCGTTATCGGATAAATTAATCGTTAATATCCCTAATTCTTTTTCTAGCATATCGCTATTAATACCATAAGTTGAATTAGACCCACTATCAATAATTAGGCGCGGGCTTTGCGTATAACGTAGTAAAAAATCTTTGTAGGAATGGTTAATTAATTGGTCTGGTGTGACTAAGGAATGATAAATTAAAGGATAGCCGATAGTAATCGTGCATAAGCTTATGATAAAAATCATAATAAAACGTTTTGAAGTGTTAGTTTTCATTTTAGGGTCTAAAAATTAAAATACAGAAACGGTGATTCAGTTGCTTGAATAGACATAAAATGAAAAATAATCAGACTAAAGGAAACAAATAAAGCCTGTGAGGTTTTGAATTGTTTTTTTTGAGCAATTTCTATAGAGTTTTGTAAAGTAAGAACTGCAAGAAAACCAGTGCTTATCCAGAATATGAAATGTAATGAATAAAATATTTTTTTTTCAGCATCAGTATTTACAAATTGATGTAGAGGCAATAATAATGGTTTTGTAAAATCTGGGGTAAAGTTGAGCAGAGGTAATGTGTTAACATGAAACATGGATTGCATAATGGCAAGGGCATGTTGCACTGTGTTGGCGCGAAAAAAAATCCAAGTTAAGTTGATAAAGTTAAATGTAATAAACCATGCTATAAATATTGGTATTTTTAGATTAATGTGTTGCCAAGTGCGTTGTATCACTAAGGCTAAGCCGTGTAATAATCCCCATAAAATAAATGTCCAGCCCGCGCCATGCCAGAATCCGCCAATTATAAAGGTAGTGAGTAAATTGCTATAGAGGCGTAACTGTCCTTTGCGGTTTCCTCCTAAGGGAATGTAGATATAATCGCGCAAAAAGGTGGATAAGGTGATATGCCAGCGTCGCCAAAAGTCTTGAATATTCAAGGCTTTATAAGGAGAGTTAAAATTTAGCGGTAATTTGATATTAAATAATAACGCACTGCCAATTGCCATATCGGTATAGCCGCTAAAATCAAAATAAAGTTGAAAGGTATAGGAAAGAGAGGTTATCCACGCTTCAATAAGTTGTAATTGAGATGTGGTATTGAATCCTGAGTTAGCGATGATTGCAAAATTATCGGCGAGGACAGTTTTTTTAAATAAGCCAATCGAAAAAATAAATATACCGGTAGCTAAATTATTATATTGTTTAATGAGATTTCGTTTTGAGGCAAATTGCGGCATAATTTGCGCATGATGGACAATGGGACCTGCTATTAATTGGGGAAAAAAAGAAACGAATAAGATATAGTTTAAAAAATTGTATTCTTTCGTGGTTCCGCGATAAGAATCGACTAAATAAGCAATTTTTTGGAAGGTAATAAACGAAATTCCTAGCGGTAGGGCTAAATGTAATAATGGAATTTGACTGTTTAAAGTCGTATTAATATTGGTGATAAAAAAGTCGGCGTATTTAAAGTAACCTAAAAATGAAATATTTGCGCAAATTGCAAAGGTGAGTAGAAGTTTTTTGGAAATTTTAGGAGGGATATTGTCATTGAGGAAATTGCCAATAATGTAGTTAAAGAGTAGTGAGAGTAAGAGTAGCGGTAAGTAGGCAATATTCCACCATGAATAGAAAAAGAATGAGGCAAAGATTAAAAGTCCTTTTGCGCCGATTAATAAGCGTTGATTGATGAGAAAATAGTAGCTGATAACGACGAGTGGTAAGAATAGAAAAATAAATTCGTAGCTGTTAAATATCATAAAATCAACACGGGGGATGTTGCTCTCTTAAATTCCCTTTACATAGGAGGTTATGGTTTTGCTTTGCGGTAAGGGATTAAAATCCAGTCGGTATGCGTTGATGCCAATCGGTTGTTTGTTGATAACGATGGGCAATATTTAAAAGACGGGCTTCACTAAAATAATGCCCGATGATTTGTAAGCCCACTGGCATATTATTAACAAAGCCGGCTGGAATTGACATTGCAGGCAAGCCCGCTAAGTTGATGGCGATGGTGTAGATGTCAGCTAAATACATGGCAATCGGGTCGGTGGTTTTTTCGCCGATGCCAAACGCTGTGCCGGGGGAAACAGGTCCCATGATAACATCCACTTCTAAGAGCGCGCGTTTGAAATCATCGCTGATTAAGCGGCGGACTTGTTGCGCTTTTAAATAGTAAGCATCGTAATAGCCTGCGGAGAGGGCATAAGTTCCCATTAAAATACGCCGTTTGACTTCGGTGCCAAAGGCTTCGCCGCGTGAACGGGTGTAAAGGTCAGTTAAATCGTGTGGTTTTTCACAACGATAACCGAAGCGGACACCATCAAAACGGGATAAATTGGCTGAGCATTCCGCAGAGGCGATGACGTAATAAGCAGGGATGGCGTATTCAAGCATGGGCATGTCAATTTCGTGGACAGTTGCGCCAAGTTTTTCATATTCAGCAATTGCTTGCTGTAGCACGCTTGCCATGGCGTTGTCTAAGTCTGCGGTAAAAAACTGTTTCGGTAGACCAATTTTTAATCCTTGTAATGATTCTGTTAAAGTCGCACAGTAATCAGGTACGGGGACATCAACGCAGGTGGAGTCTTTAGGGTCAAAACCTGCCATCGTGTGTAATAAAATGGCTGCATCTTCAGCAGTACGCGCCATTGCACCACCTTGATCTAAACTGGATGCGTAGGCGATCATGCCATAACGGGATACACGTCCGTACGTTGGTTTTATGCCGGTGATGCCACATAAGGCGGCAGGCTGGCGAATTGATCCGCCGGTGTCTGTGCCGGTGGCTGCCGGAGTTAATAAGGCGGAAACTGCTGCTGCACTACCGCCGGAGGAGCCGCCCGGTACTTTGCTGGTGTTCCAAGGGTTTTTTACCGCGCCATAAAAGCTGTTTTCATTCGAGGAACCCATGGCAAATTCGTCCATGTTTAATTTGCCCAGCATCACTGCGCCGGCTGCATGGCATTTTTCTACTACGGTGGCATTATAAGGCGCGATGAAATTATCTAACATTTTAGACGCGCAACTGGTTTTGGTACCTTGGGTACAAAAAATATCTTTTTGTGCAATCGGAATGCCGGTTAATAGGTGAGTGTTACCGGTGGCTAATTTTTTGTCTGCCGCTTGGGCTTGCGCGAGTGCTTGTTCTGCCGTGATGCTAATAAAGCAATTTAATTGGTGATGGGTTTGAATGCGGTCTAAATACAATTGGGTGAGTTCGACGGCAGAAAATTCTTTATGGCGCAAGCAATTGGCCAATTCGGTAATGGTTTTTGTATGTATCATCTTGATAATGAAAGTATTTAACTTAAATTTGGGATAGAAAGCGCGGCTTTCTATGCTATGCCATAACTGAGAAAATAGAGCTGTGCTATAAACTGATACATTACCACTGTACACCGGTTGGATGTGAGTAACTATCTAATACTTGTATATAATTAGCCCGCTCATAAGCACTTGAATCCATTGCATGTTGTTGGCTGACACTGCCTTTTAATTGCTCGATTGATTCATATTCATGCGCAATCAGCCATTGTTCTAAGGCTTGTAAAATCGCGCTTAATTGTCCGATACCACGTTCTAGCAGTACACTGCATAGATGTACGACATCTGCCCCCGCCAGTAATGCTTTGAGAACATCTGGCATGTCATGAAATCCGCCTGTTGCAGCTAAAGAAAGATGCACACGCCCATATAGTAATGCTAGCCAGCGGATGCGCAGTAAACTTTCTGAAGCGGTGGATAAGGTCAGTTTTGGGATAACTTGTAAGGTTTCTAAATCAATATCCGGTTGATAAAAACGATTAAATATGACGATGCCATCTGCGCCTGCGGTTTCTAAGCGTTTAGCAAAGTGAATCGGGGAACTAAATTGCGAAGACAGTTTTAACGTAATAGGTAAACCAACCTGGGTTTTTAGTGCTTGTAAAATCTCTACATAACGATTTTCAACTTCGTTACTGTCTTCTTGCCTATTTGCTGCTAAGTGGTAAATATTTAACTCTAACGCATCTGCCCCGGCTTGTTGTAAAGACAGCGCATAATCTAGCCATCCTCCTAAAGAAGTGCCGTTTAGACTGGCAATAACGGGAATATGCAATGCGTCTTTGAGTTTGCACAAATGCTCTAAATATTGTTCTTGGTAGGTTTTGACAGTGTCGGGTAACGGGTGAAACGAATCTGCTTCACCATGTCCTAGTGATTGTTGATAAAAGAAACGAGCCAATTGCTGCTCTTCGGCATTAATTTTTTCTTCAAATAAAGAGGACATGACAATAGCTGCAGCACCGGCATCTTCTAATTTTTTTGCGCTGGCAATTTCTTTACTAAATGGTGAAGAAGAGGGGACGAGTGGATTTTTTAACTTTAACCCCAGATAATGGGTACTTAAATCAATCATGATGTATCTCTTGAGCAAGCGCAGTTTTAACTTGGGCTTTAATTGCTGATACGCTAGTGGTTTGATTCCATTCTAGTTCAGACAATTGTTTGTAGTAATGGTAGCGGTTTTTGACATCTTGTTGCGCTTGTTTTAAAAACGCTTCCGCCGCTTCGGGATTTGATTGCCATAGCATACTAAAACGGGTTTCGGTGCTGACAAAATCACGATAAGGAATTGAAGGTTCCGCAGAATCTAAGTGCATTGGGTTTTTTCCAGCCGCAATTTTGCTGGGGTCAAAGCGAAACAAAGGCCAATGTCCACTTTTGACCGCTAAATTCTGTTGTCGGTGATTATTAGATAAATCCACCCCATGCGCAATACACGGTGCATAGGCGATAATAATAGAAGGTCCGTTGTGGGCTTCGGCTTCTAAAAATGCGTTTAATGTTTGTGTGTCTTTGCCGGCATAGGCAACATGTGCTACATAGACATTACCATAATCCATGGCTAATAAGGCTAAATCCTTTTTCGCAGTGGTTTTGCCGGCGGCAGAAAATTTTGCCACGGCTCCCAGCGGGGTTGATTTTGAGGTTTGTCCGCCGGTGTTAGAATAAACTTCAGTATCTAAAACCAAGATATTGACATTACGTCCACTGGCTAATACATGGTCAACCCCTCCATAGCCAATATCATAAGCCCAGCCATCGCCGCCTATAATCCAGACACTTTTTTTGCATAAACTATCGGCTAACTGCATTAAAGTTTGTGCGGCTGGATGTGTTACATGTTGTAAGTGTTGTTTTAATGCTGACACTCGCTCACGTTGTTCATAAATTCCCGTTTCATCGGATTGCTCTGCCTGAATGAGAGCATTGACTGATTCATCGCCTAATTCAGTTTGTAGTGATAATAACAATTCTTTGGCGTAATTTGCCTGTTGGTCTAATGCAACCCGCATTCCTAAGCCAAATTCGGCATTATCTTCAAATAATGAATTATTCCACGCAGGGCCTCGACCTTGCGCATTTTTTGTCCACGGTGTAGTGGGTAAATTACCGCCATAAATTGAAGAGCATCCAGTCGCATTGGCGATAATCATCCGGTCGCCGAATAATTGCGAGACTAATTTTACATAAGGGGTTTCACCGCAGCCAACACAGGCGCCAGAAAATTCAAATAATGGTTGTAGTACCATTGCACCTTTAATTGTGTTGGTTTTTAAGAGCCGTCTATCATATTCGGGTAAAGATAAAAAGAAATCCCAGTTGTTGCGTTCTTGTGTGCGTAATGGGGCTTGTGGGCGCATATTTAAAGCTTTACGGCTGACGTTTGACTTATCGCGAATTGGACAAATATCTACGCATAATGTGCAACCTGTGCAGTCTTCTACTGCAACTTGATAACTAATTGATAATCCGGCTGGAAAATCTTTACCTAACATGGGGGCATGTTTAAAACTTGCCGGTGCATTTACCAAGGCTGCTGTTGGATAAATTTTGCTGCGAATTGCTGCATGAGGGCAAACCATCGGACATTTACCACATTGGGTACATAAATCTGTTTCCCATACTGGGATTTCTAAGGCTAGATTACGTTTTTCATAGGCTGCAGTTCCAGTTGGAAACGTACCATCAACGGGCATGGCACTGACAGGTAACAGATCACCACGCCCTGCAATAATTTCACCGGTTACGCGCTTAATAAAATCAGGTGCGTTATTGGCAATTTGAGACACAGTATTGAAATGACTGGTGATTTGTTTGGGTAATGTTACTTGTTGCAAACCGGCTAACGTTTCGTCAATGGCTTTAAAGTTTAATTCAACAATGCGTCGCCCTTTTTTGCTATAAGTTTTTTCCACAGCATGTTTAATTGCCGTAATCGCTTCGTCTTGTGGCAGTACACCTGAAATTGCAAAAAAACAGGTTTGCATAATGGTATTGATGCGCTTACCCATACCGGATTTTTCACCAACAGCATAACCATCAATAACATAAAAACGAATGTTTTTTGCTAACATTTGTTGTTGCATCTTCGCCGGTAAAGTATTCCACACTTGATCCGCAGGGACGGGAGAGTTGAGCAAAAATACCGCATTGTCAGCCGCATTGACTAACATATCGTAACGTTCTAAAAACATTGTTTGGTGGCAGCCAATAAAATTAGCATCGTTTTCGGCGATTAAATAGCTAGAACGGATGGGTTTGCAACCAAAGCGTAAATGGGAAACGGTAATGGCACCAGATTTTTTGGAGTCATACACAAAATAGCCTTGCGCATAGCTGTTAGTCTCTTCGCCAATGATTTTAATCGTATTTTTATTCGCGCCTACCGTACCATCACTTCCTAAGCCATAAAACATGGCTTGAAAAGTACCTTGATGGGCATCAGTACGAAAGCTTGTATCCCAAGCTAAACTTGTGCAAGAGACATCGTCATAAATACCGATAGTAAAATTATTTTTAGGTTGCGCTGTATCCAGCTCATCAAAAATGGCTTTTACCATGCCGGGGGTAAATTCTTTTGAAGATAAGCCGTAACGCCCACCAATCACCTTTGGCAGCACACTGAATTTCCCGTTATTGCTGTAATCTTGAGCCAGTGCCGATAAAACGTCTTTGTATAGCGGTTCACCTTCGGCGCCGGGTTCTTTAGTGCGGTCTAATACCGCTATTTTTTTACAACTGTTTGGTAATGCGCTTATTAAACTTGCGGCATCAAAAGGGCGATATAGACGTACTTTTAATAAACCAACGTTTGCACCTTGTCGATTAAGATAATCTAACGTTTCTTCAACTGTTTCTGCACCTGACCCCATTAATATGATGACCCGTTGGGCATTTTCTGTACCGATATAATCAAACAAGCGATACTGGCGACCGGTTAAGGCGGCAAAACGATTCATCAGGGTTTGTATAATCTCTGGCAAGGCTTGATAATACGGATTGACCGCTTCGCGACCTTGAAAATACACATCAGGGTTTTGCGCTGTGCCGCGTAACATCGGATGTTCAGGGGTTAAACCGCGTTGCCTGTGGGCGGCGATTGCCTCTTGGCTTATCATCTGTTGGATTAGCGTGTCATCTAAAGTAAAGATTTTTGCTACTTCATGAGAGGTTCTAAAACCATCAAAAAAGTGCATAAAGGGAATCCGACTTTCTAACGTTGCTGCGTGTGCAAGTAACGCAAAATCTAATACTTCTTGCGGGCTGTTTGAGCAAAGCATAGCAAAACCCGTCATACGCGCTGACATGACATCACTGTGATCGCCAAAAATAGATAACCCTTGGCAGGCTAAAGAACGGGCGGCAATATGGAAAACGGTCGGTGTTAATTCGCCGGCAATTTTGTACATATTTGGCAGCATAAGCAGCAGACCTTGGGAAGCTGTGAAGGTCGTGGCCAATGCACCTGTTTGTAAAGCTCCGTGAATAGTACCGGCGGCTCCGGCCTCACTTTGCATTTCAATAACTTGTGGTACTGTTCCCCATAAATTAGTCTGTTGTCGTGCTGACCATTCGTCTGACCATTCTCCCATCGGCGACGCAGGGGTAATAGGGTAAATAGCAATAACTTCGTTGAGTTTATATGCAATGATTGCCGCAGCTTGATTGCCATCAATAGTGAGTGTTTGCTGATTTGGCATAAAACAATCTCGTAATATGGATATAGACTAAGGGAGGGCATTAAGGCTATAGTTACACAATTCGATAACAGGCACAATGCTTACTGTGTTGTAAGTTAGGTTACGTGATGAATATAAGTCAATTATTTACAACTTTTTTAAAATGTGACTACTTTGTCATTATACCTAAAATAATTATGTTAATGATAGTCAGTGTGTGTTTTGTAGAAAATTGTTCAGCGGCAAAAAAATTAGCACTAATAGCGTTGATTCAAGATAAAGCTATGGTAAATATTGATGGGCAACGCCGTTTGATTAAAGTGGGAAAAACCTCGCCTGAAGGTGTGACGTTACTTTCGGCTAATAGTCAGCAGGCGGTCGTGACTGTTGATGGTAAGGTGCATACTTTAACTTTGGGGTCTGGTGTTTCAGTTTATGATGCTGCAACTAAACAGCGTAAATTAGAAGTATTGATTTCTAAAGACAGTTTAGGAATGTTTTCTACCCAAGCAACGATTAATGGTAGTACGACTGTAAACGCCTTGATAGATACAGGCGCAACAGCCGTTGCGATGAATCGGCAAATGGCAGACAAATTGCATCTGACCGCACATGCGGGGTTAGAGCAAACGGTGGAGACAGCGGGTGGAAATGCTGCGAGCCAAGAGGTTATCATTGACTCGATTAAAATTCAGGCAATTGAATTGCGTCATGTCAAAGCCTTGATTGTTAATACACAAAGCATGGATAACTATATTTTATTGGGGATGAGTTTTTTAGGGCGGTTAAAGATGATTAACAACCCTAATCATTTATTGCTAGAAATGACTGAGTCTACGCGGTAAAAAAGACTTATTAAACAACGATTTGCAACGCTAAATAAGGTGTTAAGTTAAACAACAACATGGCAATTTTATAGTACGCCATGCTTGTATAGTGGATGCTATCAAAATTGGCAACAGACAATTCAAACCACCGTTTATGCAGCCGATACATCCACTCGTGTGCAAGGCTAAACAACAAAAACCAACCAGTTAAAATCCCTAGGTTAATAACCGTCATCCAACCCAGTAGACTACACACTGATTCAACAGTCATGGTATTTCTTTAAATATTTCAGTTAGTTTATTTTATTTTCAGTGACATACCATGTTTGAGAAATGCCTATTTTGGCTAATTTAGCATTAAATTCATTGACTTTGTTTAGGCTAAAGACCGGTCCTAACTGTACCCGATAAGCCACCTTACCAGCGACTTTAATTTCTTCCACTACAGGTTCTGGTAAGTTGTTTTCCACAATTTTCTTTTGTAAAAGCTGAGCATAAACCGGATTCGCAAACACGCCTAGCTGTAAATACACTTTTTCTTTGCGTGGTGTTGGGATGGCTTCAATTTTAACCTCTTCGACTCCCGGTTGATGAATATCCAGCTTTTGAGCGGCAGCGTAAGATAAATCAATGACCCGGTTATCATGGAAAGGACCGCGATCATTAATCCGCAACACCACACTGCGTTTATTTTTTAAGTTAGTAACTTTTACATAACTGGGAATTGGCAAGCGTTTATGAGCCGCCGTCATGCCAAACATATCGTAAGTTTCACCATTTGAGGTTTTTTCACCGTGAAAATCTGCGCCGTACCAAGAGGCAATACCTCTTTCCACAAAACCATTGCTAAACGGCAACACCTTATAACTTTCACCAGCCACTTGATATTTACTCGGATTACCTGCACTGGTGGCTTTGGGTAGTTTTAGCATAGGTTTACCATTAGGTGGCTGACCATTATATGCCGGAAATTGATATTCATATACGGTTACTGATTTTTTGTGGCTGTAGTCGCTGTCAGTATCGCCACGTCTAGGTTTTACACGCTTTGAATCATTGCCATAAATAATATCGTCATCCGTATTGTCTAAAACTAATGCCTCGTCTGGCTCAGACAAGTTTTGTTTTTTTTCATCTAAACCGCCAGTTTTGTCCTCTTCTGTTAGCATCATCACTACGTCAGGATTATCCAGTTTGCTTGACGTGATTAATGAGTCATCAGCTATAACGCGCTCAATACTTTCAAACGGAACCTTTTCCGTGACCGACAGTTGACCAGAGCGCGTTATTTTTAACCGTGAACTTGTTTTAGTTGCGGTATTTAATGCGATTGATTTTTTATTCGCTGAACCGGCCGAACCACCACCTGTTGCAATTTTTACTGGTTCAGCATTTGGAATCATGCTACAACCGCTTGTTATCGTTAATAAAAGTGGAATAAAAAGTTTATTATTCATTATGGAATAGCCTCTTTTTTGGCCAAAATTGCTTGACTTAGTTGATACACAGCCATTGCATAGAGTGAGCTATGATTGTAACGTGTGATAACATAAAAATTATGCAGCCCTATCCAAAGTTGTTGACCATTTTCCTGCGTGAAACTAAACAATTTCACTGCGGTATTGAGTGGCAATTTTTTTGCAGGATGCACCTGTAACGCTTGTAATTGCGCTAAAGTGCTGTCTAATGCCAGCCCTTCTTTTAGCACTGCCTGATACTGAGTTCCAACCGCTGTAACCGGATGTGCAATATCCGCACCCGATTTCCAACCGTATTTGAGTAAATAATTTGCCACACTCGCAATTGCATCATTGGGGTTGTGCCAAATATCGCGCCGACTATCTTTATCATAATCAACGGCGTAGCTTCTAAAACTACTCGGCATAAATTGCGCCAGCCCCATTGCCCCTGTATAGGAACCTAATAAGGTGAGTGGGTCTTGTTTTTCTTCACGACTTAACAGCAAAAAATTTTCCAATTCGGTTAAAAAAAAGCGACTGCGTTTTGGATATTCAAAGCCTAATGTTGATAACGAATCAATCAGTCTATAGCGACCTGTATCACGCCCGTAAAAGGTTTCAACACCTATAATTGCGACAATAATCTGTGCTGGAACCTTGTATTTTTGTTCGACATCGCTTAAAACACGCTGGTTGTTTTGCCAAAACTCTACCCCGGCATTGATGCGTGATTCGGTTAAAAAAATTTGCCGATATTTATACCAAGGGGTCGGAATGACCGCACCTTCAATCGGTTTTGCAACGATTTTAAGAATATCTTTTTTAAGTCTAGCTGATTTAAATAAAACTGTTAGTTTTGCGGCGTTAAAATGGTGTTTTTTTACCATTTGTGCAATGAAAGCGTCTAGTTGTGGGGATTTGTCTAGCGCAAGAACTGGCTGAATTGTTGTTAGCCATGCTAAAAGAATTAACACGGCAGGGAGATAATTTTTATGTGTCATATCAATGGGGGAGGAATTTTTTATGGGTATGAATAGACATTAAAATTCCAAATGTTGCCATCAGTGTGACCATTGACGTGCCGCCATAGCTAATGAGCGGGAGCGGTACTCCAACCACCGGTAAAATCCCTACTACCATGCCGATATTGACGAATACATAGACAAAAAATGCAAAGGATAAGCTACCGGCTAATAGACGACTGAATGGGTCTTTGGCTTTGAGTGTAATCACCAGACACCGACAAATGACTAAGAAATATAAAATTAGTAATCCTAAACAGCCGATTAGACCGAATTCTTCAGCAAATACCGCAAAGATAAAATCGGTAGAACTTTCCGGTAAATAGTCTAATTTTGCCTGCGTACTTCCAAGCCAGCCTTTGCCAGACAATCCACCTGAGCCAATGGCAATTTTGGACTGGATAATATGATAGCCGCGCCCCATTGGGTCGGCTTCTGGATTAATGAACATGCGGACACGGTCACGCTGATAATCGTGCATCACATTCCATAATACCGGCATCAGTGCGGATAAGGTTAATGCAGAACAACTGATAAACCGCCACGATAAGCCCGCAAAAAACAATACCGCGCCGCCGGAACTGGCCACCAAAATGGCTGTGCCTAAATCCGGTTGTTTCGCAATCAGTAAGGTTGGGGCAATGATTAGCCCCGCTGCAATAAGTAATTGTTTCCAGTTTAATGGAAATGGGTGTTCGGCTAAATACCAAGCGACCATCATGGGCGTGGTAATTTTCATCATTTCAGACGGTTGAAAGCGAAAAAAACCTAAGTCCAGCCAGCGTTGCGCACCGAGGGCGACTCGACCTAATATTAAAACCGCTAATAATAATACCATGCCAAAGCTGTATAAACCTGCCGAATAGCGGCGTAAATGGAGTGGGTTAACGTGGGCTAACGTGGTCATTAATGCGAAGGCTAGCACTACTCGTACCAACTGTTTTTGTAAGGTGGCCAAATCTTGATTACTGGCACTGTATAAAATAACAATGCTTAACAAGCTAATGAGGATTAATAAAATTAATAGCGGAATATCAATATGTAATTTATGTAAAATTCGCCCTAATACAGTAGAGCGATGAAAATGTTCGCTACGGGTTTCGGTTTTCATAACTTGTTTGGTTAGTTAAATATTGCTCAATGACTTTAGCCGCTAACGGCGCGGCGGTTGTACCACCGTGTCCGCCATTTTCAACCACGACGGCGACTGCAATCTTGGGATTATCAGCCGGCGCAAAACTAATAAATAGGGCATGGTCGCGAAACTTAATGTCGATTTCTTTATCATATTGTTCATCTTGCTTAACGGTATAAACTTGTGCCGTTCCGGTTTTACCGGCAATTTGATAAGTTGTCCCTTCAGCAATATTTTTTGCTGTGCCGCGTTCACCGTAAATTACATTGACCATTGCCGAAATAATATCTGCGACATTTTTCTGTTTTAAAGTAATAACTTGTGTAGATTTACTCGCTTCGATAACGGTGTTATTGGTATTTGTTAATTTTGACATTAAATGTGGATTTACCACATGCCCATAATTTGCTAATGTGGCTGTCGCTCGTGCCAATTGCAGGGGGGTTACTTGTGTAAACCCTTGTCCAATTCCGGTGATAATAGAATCTCCTGCTGCCCAGCCCATTTTTTTACTGGCATTTTTCCATTGTTGGGAAGGCATTAAGCCGGCTTTTTCACCAATCAAATCAATACCGGTTTTTTCGCCAAAACCAAACTGCTGTAAAAAATCGTGCATTTTATCAATGCCTAATTCTAAGGCGAGGCTGTAAAAATACACATCACACGATTCAGTAATCGCATCATACAGATCAACGGAGCCATGTCCCCATTTCGCCCAATCACGGAATTTATGCGCCACTGTGGGTAATTGAAAATACCCCGGACAATAGGTTTTTTCGTGAAAACTGACTTGGTTATATTCTAATCCGGCTAAACCAACAAAGGGTTTAAGAGTGGAACCCGGTGGGTACAAACCGCGCAAAGCACGGTTAAACATAGGGCGGTCGGGCGAATCTTGTAAGGTTTTATAGGCTTTGCTACTAATGCCGTTGACAAACGGGTTAGGGTCAAAGCTTGGGTGGCTGACAAACGCCAACACGTCACCGGTTTTAATTTCAATGGCAACTAATGCCCCGTTACTGCCTTCCAAGACATCATAAGCGGTTTTTTGTAAGTCTATATCCAATGTTAAGGTTAAGTTTGCCCCAGCGGTTGGTTCAACCTTATTTAGCACATTGATGGAGCGACCTTGAGCATTGGTTTCGACTTCGGTATAACCTGCAACACCGTGTAATTGTGTTTCATAGCTTTTTTCAATGCCTACTTTACCCATATAGAACGTGCCGCTGTATTCTTGTTCAGGTAAATCCGCGAGTTCTTTTTCATTAATACGGCCAACGTAACCTACAACATGCGAGGTTAAAATCCCATAAGGATAATAACGCACTAAAATAGCATGAATATCCACCCCCGGAAAAAACGGACGCGCTACCGCAAATTTTGCGACTTCCTCTTCTGTTAACGTTAATAATAGCGGCGTACTGTCAAAGCGTTTATGGCGTTTGCGCTGTTTATGAAATTCTTCGATAGTATCTTCAGTTAAGTCTAGCAGTTCCTTGAGTCGCTGTAAGGTGTCGTCTAAGTCTTTGATTTGTTCAGGAATTAATTCTAAACTGTAGGAAGGTAAATTTTGCGCTAAGATTCGCCCATGTCTATCGTAGATAATGCCGCGAGTGGGAGGAATGGTAGAAATTTTGATGCGATTGTTTTTTGCTAAAACTGCATAATGTTCGTGACCTACTACTTGTAAATAAATCAAACGCGCGCACAAGCCTAGCATCAGTAGTACGATAAAAATAAAAATAACCAATACCCGATTAAAAAATATTTTGTTTTCAAGGAAACGGTCACGAACTTTATGAGTGCTAGACATGAAATACTCGCTTAATCAATGAGCAGAGCCTAATTGACGCAAGACACGCAAAAGTTTATGTAAAACTGCCCATGCGAGAGTGCCTGTTAATACAGGTGTCCAATACAATGCTGAAAATCGATTTGGACTTTGTGTACTTTCAATAACAAATACCATTAATTGCGCTATGAGTAAGCAAATGAAAATGTACATACTTTGTTGGATGAGTGGATACTGACGCAAGCGTTTGTGTCCTGCAATACAAAAATAACTGATTAAGGCATAAATTAGTGCGTATTCCCCTAATACTCGCCCGGTTAAAACATCTGTTAATAAGCCAACCGTCCAAGCAGTAAACACGCCATGTTGATAAGGCTGTCGCAATGTCCAATGAATTAATGCCAATAATATCCAATCTGGGTTAACGATACTCAATAGATGGGAAAGGGGAGCAATGCGCAACCCCATGGCCACAACAAGGGTTAAAAGAAAGCTTTGTTGATTATTCAGGCGCACTGGGTTTTTCTGACGGGGTAGACGATTTTACTAACGCAGGCGCAGTGACTTGCGGCGAATTGGGTTGTTCGCTGTTTTCTAAAGGGACCAATTTGGAATGTGTCCAGACCATTAACACTTCACGGCTGCGGTCTAAATTAGCAAACGGAGTTGCAGAAATACTGGCAAATGGTTTATTGGGCTGTTTGATAAATTGATCAACTAATGCGACTGGATACCCTTGCGGAAAAGTATTATCCAAACCTGAAGTCACTAACGTATCTCCGGGCAGAATATCGGCATTATTAGGCAAAAATGGCAAATTAAGTTGATTGTATTGTCCGCTTCCTACGGCAATAGTGCGTAAGCCATTACGACTGACTTCCACAGAAATCGCATGGTTAGGGTCAGTGATTAGCATTACTTCGGCATTTAAAGGTAAGGCACGAATGACTTGTCCGACAATGCCTTTTGCATCCAGAACCGGTTGCTTTTGATAAACCCCAAACCGTGTGCCTTTATCAACTACGACAATATGATCATAAGGGGCTTGATTTACGGCGATTAATTCGGCAACTAATACTTGTTCGCCTATTTTGAAAGATTTTTCTAATAACGCACGCAAGCGAATATTTTCTTTCTCTAAAGTTTCCAATTTTAGCAAATCGGTTTTATGCAGCAGCATTTGCTTTTTTAAATCAGCATTTTCCGCTTGTAAACCGTGATAAGAAATAAAATAGCTTAGTGTTTGTTCTGTCACTTGAATAGGTAAACTGACTAATAATTCAAGCGGATAAACGACAACCGATAAAACAGCACGCACGCTATTTAATCGGGAACTACGCATGTCAACCGCTAATAGGATGACAGACAGCAACACCGCAACCAACAGGCGGGTGTTGAGTGATGGTCCGGTGGCAAATAAAAGTTTTATGGCAAACCCTCATAACTTAAAACGAAAATGGCCGAGCAGAAAAAACCCAGCCACCCAATAGCTTTTTAAAATCAATATGTTAATATGATTTTTCACAGCAAAAAACGTTAGTCTAATGAAAACAAACCCGCACCATTATTTTGATCTATCATTTCTAGCACAATGCCGCCGCCTCTGGCAACGCAAGTTAAAGGGTCATCTGCGACGTATACGGGTAAACCGGTTTCCTCAGAAATTAATTTATCAAGGTCGGTCAATAAGGCACCGCCACCTGTTAAGACAATACCTTTATTAGCAACGTCAGCACCCAAATCAGGTGGGGTTTGTTCTAAGGCTAATTTAACCGCGCCGATGATACCGGATAGAGATTCCTGTAAAGCCTCTAAAATTTCATTGCTGTTTAAGGTAAAACTACGCGGAATCCCTTCAGCTAAATTACGCCCTTTTACTTCAATTTCACGCACTGCACTACTTGGGTAGGCTGCACCGATTTCGTGTTTAATTCTTTCTGCGGTGGATTCGCCAATTAACGTACCGTAATTTCTGCGGACATAAGCGATAATGGCTTCATCAAAGCGGTCGCCGCCAATGCGTACTGAATTTGAATAAACAATTCCGTTTAGCGAAATAACCGCAACTTCTGATGTACCGCCGCCAATATCTAAGACCATCGAGCCTTGCGCTTGGTCAACCGGCATTCCGGCACCGATTGCAGCGGACATAGGTTCTTCGATTAAATACACTTCTCTTGCCCCTGCCATCGCCGCCGATTCACGGATTGCACGCCGTTCAACTTGAGTTGAGCCGCACGGTACACAAATTAAAATGCGTGGACTGGGGCGCAGTAACTTACTTTCATGCACTTTTTCAATAAAGTAACGCAGCATTCTTTCCGTGACGGCAAAATCAGCGATGACCCCATCTTTTAACGGACGAATCGCGGTAATGTTGCCGGGTGTACGTCCCAGCATTTTTTTTGCTTCAATTCCTACTGCTGCAATGGTTTTAGTACCACGCACACGATCTTCCTTAATAGCAACCACAGAAGGTTCATTTAAAACAATTCCTTGTCCGGGGATGTAGATCAAGGTGTTAGCAGTTCCTAAATCAATGGACAGATCGTTAGAAAAAAGCCCGCGAAATCTTTTAAACATATTTATCGGTATCCTTAGCACATATAAAATCTGGTTACTTTATCAATCAAGCAGGTATTTGAGCAAGATATAAAGTATCATATTGGCATTATTTTAGATGTTGTCGATATAAAAGAGGTCAAAATGTCACTATCTGCTGCTGAAGTTAAAAAAATAGCTTATCTAGCCCGCTTAGGTATTGAAGATGAAAATATGCCTGCATACACGCAAGACTTATCGGGGTTGCTAGATTTAATAACACAAATGAATGGATTAAACACAGAAAACGTCACCCCAATGGCACATCCTCTGGATCAACAGCAACGCTTGCGTCCTGATGTAATCACCGAAACTAACCAGCGAGAACAATTTCAACAAATTGCGCCCCATGTTGAATCGGGTTTGTATTTAGTGCCAAAAGTTATTGAATAAAATAAATTTTGGCTATAAAACTGAAACAACCAATGCAAATATAAAAAAGAAAATAACCCATAACGTTAACATTGTTCGGCGCGGCGTATTGGCTTTTATGGTATTTAATTCATCTTTAAAAGCTTGCCAAGGGGCATCTGCTTGCATAATTGCTCTAGTGCGCCCTTTCACGGAAAATCGTTGTTTTTTCTCTTCTTCTTGGGCAAGAATTTCGTCTAATTGTGAATAAAAGCAACCACATGTTAAGCATCTATATTCGTCAGCTTGACGTTTTTGACCACATTGCGGACATTGATTCATCATAAACTCGCTTAAATTAAAATAACAAGCCTAAGTTTAAGATAAATTTTTGCAATAGGACACTTTTTAAGTGTTAAATAATAAGACTTATTGTGAAATTTGTAGCGATTCTTGACTATTAGGCATTTGAAAATTATAGTGAGTCCCTTTGTCTGTTTTGGCGTTTTGATTTATGGTTCATTTACCCGTCATGTTTACGGAGTCTTTACAAGCACTCACACTCAAAGCGAATGGCATTTATTTAGATTGCACTTTTGGGCGTGGCGGACATAGTTTAGGTATTTTAAAACAATTAAATCAAAACGGACGGTTATTAGCACTGGATCGTGATTTAGACGCAATTAATTCCGAGGTCGCGCTTCAACTGCGCAACGACGGTCGCGTTACTTTACGCCAATGTCGCTTTTCCTGTTTGGCAACATTTGTTGAAGAGCAAGGTTGTGCCGGGCAAATAGACGGCATATTAATGGACTTAGGCGTATCGTCGCCTCAACTGGATAACCCAGAGCGCGGTTTTAGTTTTTTAAAATCAGGACCTTTGGATATGCGTATGGATAGAAGTGAAGGACTTTCAGCCGCGCAATGGTTGGCTCAAGTTGAAGAACGTGATTTAACGCAGGTTTTGTTTGATTACGGCGAAGAACGCTATGCCAGACGCATTGCCAAAGCAATCATTAATGCGCGTATTGCACAACCGATTTCTACAACCGAAGAATTAGCCACACTTATTACCGCAGCGGTGCCAAGCGTTGAAAAATACAAACACCCCGCAACCCGTAGTTTTCAGGCAATTCGCATTGCTGTCAATCAAGAACTAGATGAAATCAAAACCGCCTTGCAACAGGCGACTGCTGTGTTAAAACCGGGTGGGCGTTTAGTTGTTATTTCTTTTCATTCCTTAGAAGATCGCATTGTTAAACGATTTATCCGTCATCAATCAGGGGCGTGTTATGACGTTGGGCGTTTACCGATTAAAGAAGTGGATATCAAACAAGGGGCTTTAAAAAAAGTCGGTAAGGCGATGCGTGCTACAGCAGCAGAAATTGCCGCCAATCCGCGGGCGCGGAGTGCTGTGATGCGGATTGCTGAACGAAGTTAAAGGTTGTCAACATGCGCTTTCTTTTTTGGTTGGTTTTAACCGCAGTGTTAATCGGTTCATCTTTTGCAGTCATTTATAGTAAATACCGCGCACGGTATTTATTTGTCGAAATTCAAAAACAAGAACGCGAATTAGATAAACAAACGATTATCTGGGGACAATTGCAACTTGAAATTACCACATTAACAGCCGAAAATCGGGTCGAAATTGAAGCGCATGATAAATTAAAATTAGTTTTACCTAATCGTGCTGAAATTGTTTATGTAAAACCTTAAAAAACAAAAAAGGTTTACGCTGCTTTAATAAGCATTTTATCTTATTTTATGTGTTGAACCGAATATAATACCTATTCGTTTTTCCCCTTCACCTTGACTCCGTATTAAATTTTCATGTCTTATTTTTTTTATCGATTAAAAAAAAGTCAAAAAAGTACGACATTTGCAACTCGCCGCTTGGTACTGCTGATTTTTATTTGTTGCGCTATGAGCTTATTGGCGGTTCGTGCATTTGAATTACAAGTCGTTAATAAACAATTTTTACAATCGCAAGGCGCAAAACGGCATATCAGTGTGGTTCCTGTGTCAACTTATCGTGGGAAAATTTTTGATCGTGATGGTGACATTATGGCGATCAGTTCGCCTGTGCAATCGGTGTGGGCGAATCCACAAGAATTTGATCCAGCGCAAAAATTGCAGATTGCGCAAATGGCAACGTTGTTAGAGTTAACAGCGGATAAAAGAAAATTGTTAACGCAAGCAAATTCAAAGCAACGTTTTGTGTATTTAAAACGTCGGATTAATCCTGATTTAGCGCAAAAAATAAAGCAGTTGGGTATTCATGGCGTATATTTTGAGCGTGAATTTAAACGTTTTTATCCCGCAGGTCCTATGGCTGCTAATATTGTTGGATTTACAAACAGTGAAGATATTGGTCAAGAAGGCATAGAGCGTGCGTATGAAAAAAGTTTAGCCGGAACCACAGGCAGTAAGCGTGTTATTCGAGATGGTAAACGCCGCATTATTGAAGATGTGGAAAATATTAAGGAACCTATTCCCGGTGAAGATTTAACCCTGAGTATTGATCGACGGATTCAATATTTAGCGTATCGTGAATTACAAGCTGCTTTTTTTGCACATCATGCCAAATCCGCCTCGTTAGTGGTGTTAAATGCCAAGTCTGGGGAAATTTTAGCCGCTGTTACGCAGCCGGCTTTTAATCCGAATAGTCGTGAAAATTTAAAAGAAAAGTTTTATCGCAATCGGCCGATTACTGATGTGTTTGAGCCGGGGTCTTCAGTCAAGCCATTGGTAGTGGCGGCGGCGTTAGATGGCGGGTATATCCATGAAAATTCGGTTTTTATTTCTAACGGTGCTTTTTATATCGGACGCAATGTAGTCAAAGATGGACATAATTATGGCGCGCTAGATTTAGCCGGTGTTTTGAAAAAATCCAGTAATATTGGGGCTAGTCAAATTGCACTAACCATGCCCGGAACTCGCTTTTGGCGGATTTATCATAAATTAGGTTTTGGTGTTTCGCCTGCGGTGGGTTTTCCGGCAGAAGCCAGCGGCTATTTATTGCCACCTGATAGAGTACACGGTTTTTCGCAGGCGGCGTTATCATTTGGCTATGGTTTATCAACTTCCGCATTGCAACTGGCCAGAGCGTACACTGCGTTAGCAGATGACGGTATTTTACATTCAGTCAGTTTGCTAAAAAGAGACTATGACGATCAAGCGACACGGGTGTTTAAAGCAGATACTGCACGCAAAGTCAGACGCATGATGGAAGAGGTGGTGTCACAAAGTGGTACCGCTTACGAGGCAAGAGTTGATGGTTATCGCGTAGCGGGGAAAACCGGAACGGTTAGAAAAGCCACCGGACATGGGTATGACAAAAAATATTTTGCTGTTTTTGCCGGTATGGCGCCTGCCACCAATCCGCGTTTTGTGATTGTTGTGATGATTGATGAGCCGAGTGAAGAAGAATATTACGGCGGTTTAGTTGCCGCGCCGATTTTTTCTAAAGTTATGACCGGCGCATTGCGTATTTATGGTGTGGAATCGGATCAGCGTAATTTTGTTCCCCTATTATTAACCAATAAAAATAAACATGAAACTCAATGAGTTAGTGGCAGGATTTGCCCGCACACACGCTTCACTTGACATTACACAAATTACACTGGATAGTCGTCAAGTCACTGAAAACTCTGCTTTTATTGCTTTAGCCGGTGCGACAGTACACGGTTTAAGTTATGTAAAACAAGCCGTTGCCAACGGTGCAAGGGCAATTATTTATGATCTTGCGGATGAAAATCACCCTGACTTTCAACAACTGACCGCGTTAAATGTCCCCTGTGTTGGCATTCCTCACTTAGCAGACAATCTTGCCGCGCTTGCTGCCCGTTTCTATGCGTATCCTGCGCAACAGCTCACCATGATTGGGATTACCGGAACTAATGGCAAAACCAGTTGCAGTCAATTTTTAGCCCAACTTTTAGTGGATGCAACAGTGATTGGCACATTAGGCTGGGGAACAATCGGACAGTTGCAAACCACAGGTTACACCACGCCAAATGCCTTGGTATTACAGCAAATTTTGGCCGCATCCGTTGCTGCGGATAGAAAAAATGTCATTATGGAAGTCTCATCGCATGGCCTACAAGAAGGACGCATTGCGCACACTCAATTTAAGGGAGCGGTGTTTACCAATTTAAGCCGTGACCATCTGGATTATCATGGTTCGATGGAAGCCTATTTCAACGCAAAACTGGCATTGTTTAAACGCCCTGAATTAGCTTTTGCAGTCATTAATCAGGATGATGTGTATGGACAAAGAATTATCGCCGCGTTAGCCAAAACCGTTGTGTTATGGACTTTTTCGCAACAAGCGCAAGCTGCTAAAAATTGTGTCGTCGCTAAAAATGCCCGTTGCGATAGAGCCGGTATTTATTTTGAAGCCTGCTGCAATGGTGAAACTGCGGAGGTTCGCAGCCCGTTATATGGGGAGTTTAATATTGAAAACGTATTGGCTGTATTAACAACACTGTTGGCTTTAGGCGATCACTTGACCACGGCGGCTGCAAAACTGTCCACTTTACAACCGGTTGCAGGACGCATGGAGCATTTTGGTGGCGGTGAACTTCCCTCTGTTTTTGTAGATTTTGCCCATACACCGGACGCGCTGGACAAGGTGTTGCGGGGCGTAAAAAAACACAATCCTAAACAACTGCGGGTGGTGTTTGGTTGTGGCGGTAATCGTGACACGGGCAAACGTGCCTTAATGGGACAAGCCGCACAGCAGTGGGCAGATAAAATTATTCTGACCGATGATAACCCCCGTTATGAAGACAGTCATTGCATTATTGAAGCCATTTTAACCGGCTGTGATGCACAGAAAGTCAGCGTGATTCAAGACCGGGCAACCGCCATTCAAACAGCGATTGCACAATCCTCGCATGAAGATTGTATTGTGATTGCAGGAAAAGGTCATGAAAACTACCAAGAAATCAAAGGCATAAAATCACCGTTTAGTGATCAGGCCATCGTAAAGCAAGCGTTAAGTGTGTATAAAACCGTCTAAAAAAAATTTTCCGATTAAGGTCTTTACGTTTAAAACTACTGGAATAGAAAAGATGCAGCTACTGTTAAGTCAAATTGCCCGCCACTTATTCGCCCAATTTATTGGCACAGAGGTGGCGATTTCCTCCGTGAGTATCGACACGCGCACCTTACAAAGCGGGGATTTGTATGTTGCAATCAGCGGTAAAAATTTTGATGGTCACGATTTTGTGGTGCAGGCAGAGGCGGCGGGAGCGGCCGCACTGATGGTTGAACGCTTGGTTGATACCGATTTGCCACAAATCATTGTGCCTGATACCCGCATCGGTCTGGCAGAATTGGCCGGATTCTGGCGACAAAATGCCGCTGCCAAAATTGTGGCCGTCACCGGCAGTAACGGCAAAACAACGGTAAAAGAAATGCTGGCAAGCATTTTATCGGTTAATGACCCAATATTAGCCACAAAAGGCAATTTAAACAATGAGATAGGTGTCCCTTTAACACTGTTGCGTTTAAACGAATCGCACCGTTATGCGGTAATTGAAATGGGCGCGAACCACGCCGGTGAAATTGCCTTCAGCAGTCGTTATGCACAGGCGGATGTAGCCGTTCTCAACAACGTGGGAGCCGCACACTTAGAAGGTTTTGGTAGTTTGGAAGGTGTTGCACACGCTAAAGGGGAAATTATCAGCGGACTTTCCCCGCAAGGCACAGCGATTTTAAACAAAGATGATGTATTTTTTCCGTTATGGCAAGCGTTAGCTGAACATCGCCACATCATCAGTTTTGGGTTTGCGGCTGAGGCGGATGTCACTGCCACCGAAATCAGCACGCAAGTTGAGGACAATCACTTTGTGACCCGTTTTATGTTAATGGCAGCACAACAAAAAACGCAAATTTGTTTAAAGCTTGCAGGGTTTCATAATGTGAAAAATGCGTTGGCAGCAGCAGCAGCGTGTTTAGCGTTGGGTATTTCTTTAACCCAAATCAAACAAGGTTTAGAAGCCTTAAAACCTGTAACCGGTCGTTTGCAACCTTGGATAAGCCGTCAAGGTTCGCTGGTGATTGATGACAGTTACAATGCCAATCCTGCCTCATTGCAGGTGGCTTTAGATGTCTTAACCCATTGTGCTGGCGAAAAAATCGTGTGCTTAGGGGCATTTGGAGAATTAGGTGATGACAGCGTTGCGATTCATCAATCAATGGGAACACTGATTAAAGCAGCCGGGGTTAATCGCTTGTATGCCGTGGGAGAAAACGCGCGGCACTGCGTGGAAACATTTGGCGAAGGTGCTGTGTTTTTCACTTCACAGGAGGCATTAATTGTTTCTTTAAATCAACAGCTCAGTGGAAAAGAAACCGTGCTTGTCAAAGGTTCAAGAGCGCAACGCATGGAAAACGTTGCAGCCAGTTTAATTGATAATTTTAGGATATAAACCATGTTACTGTATTTAACCGATTATTTAATGTCGTTTGACGGCGGCTTTCGGGTTTTTCAATATTTAACCTTTCGAGCAATTTTAGGTACATTAACTGCGTTGATTTTATCGTTTCTGATGGGGCCTTGGATGATTCGTAAATTGACACGCGACAAAATTGGCGATGTCGGACGTGATTATGTGCCTGATGGTCATTTTAATAAAAAAGGCACACCCACGATGGGTGGCACGTTGATTTTAGTCGCCATCAGTATCAGCACTTTGTTATGGGCGGATTTACACAACCGTTACGTCTGGACAATTCTTTTAGTGACAATGGGTTACGGCATTATCGGCTTTATTGATGATTATCGTAAAGTCATGCAAGGCAATAGCGACGGCTTATCGGCCAAAGCCAAGTATTTTTGGCAATCCGTGATTGGCTTCGGTGCGGCAATTTTTCTTTATCAGTCCGCGCACGTCCCTGCTGAAACTTTGTTTATTATTCCTTTTTTCAAAGGGGTCGCACTCAATTTAGGGTGGGGCTACATTTTTTTGACTTATTTTGTCATTGTTGGCACAAGCAATGCCGTCAACTTAACGGACGGACTCGATGGTTTAGCCATTATGCCCACTGTAATGGTTGCAGCAGGGTTGGGAATTTTTGCCTATTTATCCGGTAATAGCCATTTTGCGCAATATTTAGCAATTCCCTATTTGCCCAGTAGCGGTGAATTAATTGTATTTTGTGCAGCCTTGGTGGGCGCGGGCTTAGGCTTTTTATGGTTCAACGCTTATCCAGCTATGGTCTTTATGGGCGATGTCGGTGCATTGGCATTGGGGGCTGCATTGGGTGTATTAGCTGTCATGGTGCGGCAGGAAATTGTTTTGGTTATTATGGGCGGGGTGTTTGTGATGGAAACCTTGTCAGTCATTATTCAGGTCATCTCTTTTAAAATGACTGGCAAACGGGTGTTTAAAATGGCTCCGATTCATCATCATTTCGAGTTAAAAGGCTGGCCAGAGCCGCGCATCATCGTTAGATTTTGGATTATTACGTTTATTTTGGTGTTAGTCGGCTTAGCAACATTGAAATTAAGATAAAAATTTCTCGATGTATAAAAAAAATGGCAGTGATTACGCATTATCAGTTTGTGTTGAATGCGCAGACCGAAAAATATGAATTGAAAGGCATGTATGCCAATGATGATATAGCTACGCCTTTTCTTTTTCCTGAATTAAAAATTGATTTGGCGGAAGTTTTTGCTGAATAACTAAAGTTGAAAATATTATGTTAAGAAAAGTTCACATTATCAATTTTTTATCTTGTACAAATACCGAAATAGGGCTAGATAATATTACGGTTTTAATTGGGCGTAATGCTGCGGGTAAAACTAATGTTTTGAAAGCAATTCAATGGTGCGCTCAATTTGCGGTAGGCAATGCGCCACTTTATGAATATTTTAAGCAGCGTGAGAATTTAAAAATAGCCTTTACTCTTGAATTTTTAATTGACCAAGATTATTTTAAATACGAAATAAAAATAACAACAGACCAGAAATTAGGAGGGATTGTTTTAAGAGAAAATTTATCATGCTATTTAAATGATAAAGAAGAGATAATCGCAGAAAGAAACAACGAACTTGCCTCGCATTACTACGAAGATGAAACTAATTTTGAAATAAAGTCTCAATCTCCTTTGATAGTTTCGATAATTTCATTGTTGCCTCAAAAAAAAATAAATCCAGTTATTAATAAAGTTTTTAATTATTTATCGGAAATAAAATATTACACATTAGATGATAATGAGTATAGCGGATATTATGATATTTCTCATATCATTTCTAGCGAATCTTACAAACAATGGCTTTCTGTAGGTGACAAAAAAAAACCAGCAGTTGTGATGAAGTTATTGCATTTATGGCATGAAAATCAAGAAACAT
>JACCEE010979386.1_pt1 | contig 31824 bp, 10 predicted proteins | sample 7449931 | NCBI WGS metagenome assembly JACCEE01 (sample SAMN15323457, study PRJNA562643) | freshwater metagenome | isolation source: river surface water | place: USA:Blue River Watershed | collected 2017-08-19 | reverse complement strand
GGTAAACAATTCCTGTGCCAGGATCAATAGCTCCCTGATTTAAATTATAACCGATACTTGGAGAATTTTTATCAATCAACACTATGCTTGAGAAACTATCAAAACATCCATAACCATCAATTATGGAATATTCAATATATTCGTCAGTCTTAGATGTAACTTCAATCCCAACGATGTCATCATCTGTGATATAAACATAACGAGGAACTCCCCATTCTTCTATCATCTCATCTGTGAGATGTCTTTGAGCATCAACATTATCTTCATCTGTGAAAGCCAATCTGAGTCTATTTTTATAATAGAAATTGTCCGTAGGCTGTTCTATAATGTTGAATTCAATTCTAAAGGGAGTTAAAGGACTGGCACCTATCACCCTGATGAAAACAACGTCTCCGACATTGACTAAATCACCAAAAGTACCTTTAATTAATATTGGAAATTCTCCAGTAGGAAGATCTTGTTGATAAGTGAGATGTCTCCCGCCAGATTGTTGATGTACACTATCAATTGTACGAGGGGGAGTATCATCTACAAGGGTGATGTAGAAATTGAGAGGACTGCCCATCCCCTGATTGGTAGTTGTCAGCATCACTTTAGTACCTGGATCTATAAAACCTTCATCATTAAAACCAGGTCTCATATATGTAACTAGGGTTTGTGTAACTGAATCAGATTCATGACCTGATTCTATAATACATCTCTTAAGACGTGAGTCTACTATGAGAGCATTCTCGATAGTAGTAGTACCAGCAACCTCTTGAGGCTGCTTTTCATTGTTCAATTTTAAACTTGTAAATACATTTTGGTTGGTAGGCATAGAGTATCCTTTTAGTAATTAATTAGATTATATACTGTAAACTCCCTTACACAATATCTATATATACTGCTTTACAACATGGAATTAATTGATATACTCTATTTAACAAATATTTGGAGAAAATTAATGCAAACAACACAAATGCACCCTAATATTGCTTTCCCCTATAAAGCAAATACAGCCAGAGTAATATCTCCTCCTGATAAATTACCTATGCTACATTCTGGAACTGCTATCAGTTCTCCAGTACAAGAGACAGGTAGTTATGTATTCGGAGTACCTCCTTTTGACGGATCCTTCATCGTAAAAGGAAGAAAAACTATCTACTATTATGACAAAGAAGGAACCCTCATCCCTCCAGCCAGTGTAATGGCAAATGCAGCATATACAGACACCTTTTTCATTTCGTTTTTCGGAGCCTATAAAAATGGGATCAAATACTATTATGGTCAATTCAACGGAAACATTTTAAAAGTCTTCAGTTTAGAATGTAATTTAGATACAGGTGTATCCGTAATCAAAGAAGTTGGAAGTTGGGATATTCCTAACAATCCTATTACCTCTCTCAGTTCACATATTTTCGCATGGAACATGGGATCTAAGACCGACAATAGAATGATGTTTAATTTATTGGCTAACACAACCGTCAACGGGAAACCAAGTAAACGAGTATATGAATTTAAAGTAGGAAGTACAGAAGTGAAAGATGTTCTATTGTCTGGAGTGAATGGGTCTCACATGTATGACATCAATCTGATGTATATGACATCTGCACATTCTGTACAAAGCACTATCTATGCATCATCTGTGAGAAGAGCATCTGAGTCAGATAGTTCTGGGGCAGTCTCTGTATTTTATGGTGGCATGTATTTGGATATTATTTTTCCTAATTTCTATGGTATCCCGATCCCTACATTAGACCCAGATACCAATCCTTACCAAAAGATCATTCCTGTAACACAAGATATTATGTGTATCTCAACCAGTATATCAGGTGATGGAACAGTATTAGGTTCATCTAGTCCAAATCAGAGAATCTTTTCTCGTACCAGTTGGGATGAATGGTTGAGACATTGTTGCATTAACGGAGGGACTATCTATGAGTCAGAATGGCATGGTAAATGGAGAGAGAGAGCATAGGAGAGAAACATGGCTACAGTAAGAGTTAAAATCCCTATCCCAGCATCAGGACTGGTTGCTTATCCTGATAACTACAAATTATTCTCCAGAGTAGAAATCTTAGGAGGATACCTTTATGCAGATTATAAAGGGACAGGATATGTAGGAATGGTATTGGCAGACGGCAGTTCTAATTCATCATACTCCACAGGCAATGATAATAGTCTGTCAGTAACAATCCAGTCTAGTGGAGATGGTACTTCTGGAACTGGAGGGACTACTACAAATCTCACTAACCAACAGATTATAGGCATAGTAAATAACGCTATCACCAACAATCAAATATCAGTAGACAACAGTGAGAGCATTTTGAACATCGTAAATAATGCAGTCAATTCAGGCTTGATTGATATTTCTAAATCTGAATACGTGGATGTTGTGAATGTTGTGGACAAAGTTATTGTGCATAATAAGAACAAAGATGTTTGGAGAGTTGCAGTTTTCGACGATTCAAAGAATTATGTCATTACATCATGGAACAGAATAGACAATAATTCATTCAATGTCAGTTTCGCTGTCCCATTCACAGGACGTATTTATTATGAATTTTAGGAGAAACCTATGGGAAATCTAATAGGAGCATTGACTTCAGCTGTATTGAAATCTCTTTTTCCAGAGAGTAGATTAGCTAAGTCAATTACGGCAGAGCAGTTTGAATTATTGGGATCATTCTTAGAGAATGTAATCTTAATAGTACAGAACAAATATAGCAGTAAACCGAATGAACAGAAACATGAGGAAGCTGCAAAACAGATCCTAAGTGCAAAAAATCCTTTCCATGCAGACTTAAAAATGGAAAAGGATACTGTTGACGAACTCATTCATTCTTATGTAGCAGGAATGAAGAAGGTAGGTAAATTAAAAAGTGGTGATAAATAAATTAATTGTCAACAGATGTTGACAATTAAACCACTAAATGTATAATGGCTATATTAACTAATTGGAGAAATATGATGAGCGAAAAAACGTCTTGGTTGAGACCTAGTGAGCATAGATATTGTCAAACAAAACCCGAAGATTGTGAGAAAGGTGCACCTAAAGTAGGGGTAAAGTCTCTGTTAGGTGATGGCTTTGTTGATGTAAGACACCGTGAACCTACCCCTGAAGAAGATGAAGATAATCTTCACAAAGTGGGGTATGATCCAAATGATGCAAGCAATGATTCTCATACCGAAGAACATAAGAAAATAATCTTTGCGCCGTTACCTGGTCCTAGATAAGTCATTATTGAGGAAGGTTAATTGATCTTCCTCAGTATTTTATAGCCAGTCTCCCATCAAATGGTTCAGTTCTGCATATAACCAACACTCTCCCATATTCCCTGATCTCTATCTCAACATCTCCTCCTACACCGATGCTACATACTAGATATTGACTGTCCCCAAGTTTCTTATGCACTCTAACATCTGGGAATATTCCACACTTGTGTATAGTGTGGAGTATACTGAAATAATAATATTCACCATCGTCGTAAAAATCCCAATCTATAGAAGAGAATTCCAACTTGAAATATTCAAAAGATAAAGGATGAGTATTCTTCTCGTACTTCCATGTATTAAGTAGAGGATTAAATATAGGAATATCAGTGTCGTTAGTAGAATCTATTGGTACATCGGTGAAACTGAAATCTAACATTTCTTTACCTGAGACTAATGATTTATAACTAAATCCTTTAAATACTTTGCTCACCCTATCGTATAAATAAACTTTTACACCAAGATTTTCTGGAGATATATCAGCAGATGATTTGAATTCAGATTGGGAGAAACTCATATTATAGTCCTATAGTTTTATTATATACTGAGCATATGCACAAGAAGGGTCGCTCTCCATGATAGAGGAATTGGAAGTGTTCAAATTTGAAGCACTATTAATCACATCTCCTAGAGATTTTGTTGGCACTAGAGTACTGTTTATATTTATTGGAGTTACTGACGGAGGAGGTATTGCAGCTATAGTTGCCCCTAGTCCTAATTTGTTTGTAGAACTGGAGGGTGTCCTCACTAGAGTATGGGCATGTTTCTGAAATGCATCAGTTTGAATACTGCCTATATTATTTCCTACTACAGATGTTATAGGATGTGTTCTATAATCCCTATCAATATCTATCGGAACCTCCCTATCATCATAAACCCTAATACATCTCCCTCTAATATCTGGCAATTTAGAACTCCCCAATAAATTTATCAAGAAAGTATTATCAGAAGGAATATTACTCCCATCACATATAGCCCAACCAGCGGGGGCAGTCATCATACTATATTCACATATCACTCCTGTAGGTACAGTATGAATATACGGCGTTAATTTAGAGACTGTAGACATATTCACCTGCCCAAAATTAATAGTACCAGATGCCCCAGTTGTCACTGGACCATTATAATTTGTGATGTTAGTAGTCAATATGACATTGGATAGAACTACTTTATTGTCTACAACTTTCAGAACCCCTCTATAATTACTACCGTAATCAATGTGGGTGAATTTTATAGGAGACATGTTAAATTTACCATCGGGTAGAATACCCATGACACCCTTGACTCCAGTAATTTCAGTCAGTTTTAAAGTGGTTGCAATAATACTTGAGGCATTACCTGCTAACACTCTATACTCCGTCAACCTGCTGATTATATCTGCCTTGGTCATACTGGAAGTTATATGTCCTTCAATATCATTATTATTCAACAACTGAATAATAGCGTCTCTCAAAGACTTCATTTTATTCAATATTATTATAGCTTCCTTAACATTCCCAGCAGACATTTTTAATTCTATCAAATTCATTATGGTTTAGCCCTTATAATAGATACATAACATATGTTTTTAGGTCTAAATTCTGTAGATGTACGTACAGAATTTCCAGATGATTCGGAAGATGGATTCCCTACAGTAAATTCTTCCGTTCTAGTGCTCAGAGTAACTACATTGACAGATCCATTTAGAAGCACATTATATTTAGGAGATATTTTGGAATCATCGACGGCAACATATCCAGATGCAACTGTATGACTGTGAGGAGGGACAGTATTAGTAGCATAATTTGACACACTCCCAAGAGAAGATCCTGAAGCACCTCCTGGAGATGCGGATACTCTATTCCCATCTGCACTATTGTATACTACGGAAAATAACCCTCGTTCATCTCTTAACTTAAATTTAGAAGGGGACGAAGGAGTACCTCCCGAATCTCCTATGACAGAATATAATTCTGGATATTCAGATTTCAGTACTTCCTGACCATTCTCAACTAAGAAACCTGGAGGAGGTGTCTTAGAAGGAAAATAAAAAGACATCCCCACTGCTATATTGTTTATACCTTGAAATATAGCAGCTACATCTGGATCATTAGAAGAGGGGAATGCGCCTATTACACCATTCTTTTGATAAATTAATTCATCTGGAGGCAACCCAGTAGTTATTATAGGATTGGATGTAGATACCGTAGCGTTCCCATTCTGTGCAATAACAAACCCATTAGAGGACGTACTCACTATGGATGATATGGGTATTTTACGAGATTCTATCCTCCCTCCAACAGCTTTTATGGGACAATCTTTAGTCAGATTGGACGTATTGAGAGAGGTAATATCGATCCCAGATACATTTATAGTGGATGCCTGTATAGGATGTGCAAGAATATAATTCTCCAAGTAAACTTTATCAACCAGATGCTCCAATGTATATTCTACAGTAGGGTTTGCAATAGAATTAAGGGAGGACGCAATATCGTCTAATATTTCCCTGATGTATTCCAATTTTTGAACATAGTCGGTGTCTAATAATTTAAATTCAGTATTGATAGGCATAATTATTTTCCAGTGAGTAGTATATATCTTTTGGAAATATTCGGTGTGACAGCAATATTGTTCCCAGCAGCTAACGATAATGTGTAAGTAGAGTTTATGTTAGCACCAGTTCCTGTGACAATAGAGGAAGGTCCTCCAAGATTTCCAGCATTGACATTTAATGTGCCTGTAGTTGGTCCACTTGAATATTGAGGAACTATACAGGTGAGTGGGTGATTATGGGATTGTACTGTATAATTCCATTTAGCACCTAGCAATTTAGTGGACGTATTACCTCCGGCATTACTGTGCAAGTTATAATTAGGATCTGAAGTATCAAAACCTTTTATATGTAGACCTGTCATGTTGATAGGAATTCTAAAATTTCCGGCAGCAATATCGGTTGGTGTACTGTAGGTATCTCCTAATACTTCATATAACTCACTATATTGTACTTTAGGAACTACATGTTCAGCATTACACTCCATCCCTTTAAATTTATCATGAGATTTATACAAAACATTATTAGTTTTATTCCAGTCAACTTCATATACATTCTTATTGCCGAAATTTATTATCATCCCAGAGGCTATATACACATCACCGGTCCAGTAAGAAGGGGAATCGTACACCCTTCCTCCTATGGTGGCATACTTAGTGTAAGATGTAGATACTACATTCCCGTAGACAGTAGTTTGTGCCACCTCTACATTATTTTTAAATATTTTTAGTTTACCATCTTGTGATAATATTGTAATATCCACCCAGTTTCCTAGTTCTGCTGCATTTACACGGAAATATGTTTTGGCAAAGTATTTATACGAATAAATAAAATAGTTATAAGTCATAACACCAGAAGGGCAAGATACCTCGAAACCTAACTGGAATAACTCTTCACCCCAATTTTCATAGCACATAATGGAAAATACATAGGGTATAGTCATGACTGAATTTGCAGGGATAGATGTTGGAAAAGAGGTCAGTTTAATAGATGTCTCAAACAACATACCCTCATTAGGATGTTTAGTGAACCATGAAGTCTTATCTGTATTAAACATGAGGGTGACAGAAACTCCTGGCGGGAATCTTAAAGCATTTTTTCCGTGATATGAGTTGTAATACCATCCGTCTGCCGAACTGGATGTTACATAAGTCATTATACAAGAGGTAGATCCTATCTTGTCAAAGAAGTACGTATATCCATAACAGTTTGGATAATTAACTGAACCAGAACCACTCGCTCTAATATAGCTTATTGATATAGTAGCATTAGATCCTCTAGTCTGAGATCCAGTTAAATATCCTAGATATGGATATGGAAAGGAAAACTGATTGGTATCAGTAGAGGTAGTAGGATAACTCCAGGGGATGGACGGGGGGAAAAATGTAGAAGAATCTAGTGAGGCATTACCGTTCCATCTGACAATAGTACCTGGAGGGAGTCCTGAAAACGAGGTTGTACTGTAAATTTTATTTAAAGGTATATTGGGAGAGAAAGATAAGGACCCATTATTGTTGTATAAAAATGAAATGTCATCTTTTATACCATACGGAGACAGATCTATAACATTCTCTAATAGTAAACTACTAGAAGTAGTAGCTACTCCATTATTTACCATAACGTAGACAGGAGTTGTTGTGTTTGGATATTCTATATCATATAGTGTAGGAATCTTTGATTGTAGATTATTACCCATGAAAGAATCTTGGGGAGTCACATGACTGAACGAAAAAGTGCTTAGAAGTATAGAGCTAGAATCCACAGGGCTAGACATTACATCTTCGTATAATATAGGAAGATGTTCCTCCTGAACATAATGCTCAATTCTATCCAGTAGTGAATCATATATTCCAGAGAGTGTAGATATTGCCTCTTCTAACTCATTAGTAGATGTGCGGAGACGCTCGAATCCTTGTATATAATTTATCTGATCTTCTGAAAATAGTTCTATCGGAGTATCGTCAAGTGTCATTTAAATTTCCTCAAAAGTTAAACTGGAAGAATCAAATCTACCATACACTGGATGTGATATGGAGGGACTGCCTGTCATAATATACATCCCAGAATATTCTGTCTCTAGAGATCCACCATATGTCGGAAAACATGTTATGAACATAGGTGTTCCGACATATGATCTGAATATGTCGGAAAGTTTTATTCTATCCTCATCTGTATATCTCTCAAGGGTGAGGGTTATGACTTTAATAGTGAATTTTAGACTGACAAAAACAGCCCCAGATAGGGTTCTTTGTACTGAATTATTATTCTGGTAAGTAATACTCATACCATACGATATGTTATTAGATATTGGGCTGAATAAAGATGAGATCAATACTTTGGAAATATCTATATAAGTCTGGTTCACTGAAGAGACTTTGATTACAACAGAACTCATTATTATAGGAGCTTCTAAAATTGTAGTATGATTAGTATTTTCCCCTGAAGAAATATAGTATCCACCTAGAGGGACAAGACCGAATTCATTACCATAATCACCTAGAGGTTTAGGTGTGAGGAACTGTTGTACCCCAGAGTCGTATACTACATCAGTACCTTTATATCCTATTACTTGGATTGTGGCTCCAACTAATAAATTAGTCCCGTTCAAATGAATTATATCTACAGAACTTAGTTGATTAAAGGTAAAGGTGAATTCCTGATAAGAATCTACAGTACGTATTATTAACCCAGAACTGCTTACTTTGAAGTTTCTAATCCCCATAGTCAAATTCTCAACTACAGGATTTTTAGAACTTATAACAGAATCCACTACATAGTTCTTAGTGGACATTTTGAAATGATAATCATTTTTTATCATACTAATACCTTTATTGTAACACTCTCCATAGAGAAAGTGGTATCTGGACAGGATATGATCCATGCATCTACACCTGAATTCATACCATATCTGTCTATTTTTAATTTCACGTGCTGTAGTATTCCTAATCTGATGTTAATATTTTCGATTTTGACTGAATATATTCTTCTGATCTTATTGTAAATCCCTAAAAGAACAGAAGCCTGATATGATGCAGAAGACATGTCTGTGTAAAAGGTCTCTCTATCGTCTGCAAATATAGGATTCTTAAATTGAGAAAGGAGATCATTTTTCTTGAGGAAAGTTGCAAGAATGATAGCGGTATTTTCATTCATCACGGATGATGATTCAATGACCACTGAAGACACAGATACACTTGAAATCTTGAATATCTTAGTGTTAGTAGAATTTGCAGTCATAGATAAGGATACGTAGTCTCCAGCAGATACTTTCAGCCTTAGATCTGATACTCCTTTTGCCGACATATCTATGACATCTAAAGTCAATGTGCCAGTATTTCCATTAAACCCAGAAATTGACAAAGCCTTCAAAGGATCATCATAAATAAATCCAGAATTATATACAGAATATGGTAGCTTAATCTCTTGTCGAATAGCGTCAGACAATCCGGTGGATGAACTGTCAGTGGGAGTATAATTTTTCTTATAAGTAATTTTAGTATTAGCCAAAGGCATTATGAAAGTACTGTCCATATTAACTCCACCAGAGTCGTTTAATATATAAGAATGATCTAATACTACAGGGGAGGTTGATGTAGCTAATCGAAAACTTCCGAGATACATTGTATCTGACGAACCGAAATATTTGAACCCTAAACATGAACTTAAAATATTATCCAAAAGTTCATTCATATTTATTCTCTGTGTGATATATATACCAACAGGATGGGGGTTATCGACATTAAAGGCTGCTAAACTAGCAGCATCTAGAGTCACCCCTGAAGAGCTTTTATTTTTCAATAAGTGATTAATAATGTCCCCAGACCTAACTATACATGCACCAGAAGAATCTGTAGTTCCATAAAAATTAACAGTGAGTGTCCCGAAGGGTTCAGTCACCATCTCAAACTCTCCTACATCCAAATATCCTATATAGTTTACTGTAGGGGACAATAAAGTCCCGTTATCGTTGATGGATACAATGGAATGAATTTTCCACTCATTCAGTTTATATCTTTTTCTATTGGTGCTGGAATTTATCCCTAAATATATAGGACTTGCTCTATTTACATACCCATAGGCTATGGGTATTGGATTTCCTTTACTAACACCACTTGTTATCAAATTCCTTTGAGCTTCACAATTAAATGCACCGTCCAGGGATGAGAATTGTAGTGATAAAGAAAACTCTCCTTTACATGTAAGATTAGAACCTACAAGTTTTTTTATCAAACGAAAATCATCGAAGGCAAAACTTTTGTCCCCTAAATAAAGAGATATGGAATGACCATCGAATATATTGTTGAGCAAATAATCATATACCCCGCCCTTGTTTATCATAATTAACTCATCTATGACAGATTCCGTAGATATACCCATCCTGTTATCTGTAGGATTGGGTATATTAAGAGTAGTGGTCAGGGAGTGGGTGTTAATATCCAGTATGGGATCAAAGGCAACATTCTGCAAAGAACCAGTAGCTCCGGTAACATATTTGGTATTAGAAACATACAACTTTGATATATTACCAGAAGCTATATCATAGTATTCTATGATAGCCAACAACACTAATTTTGCATTTACTGAGTTTATATGTTCCCAAAACTTATCATCTGTCATCTATTTTTAGAACTCCTGTTAGTATTTTGGATTGAAGTAACAACATCATCTGAAGACTTTTTAACGGCTTCTGTATTCTCAATGGATAACTTATTACTATCATCCAGTTTAGAAACTATATTATACAGGATAGCATTTTGCTCTTCCAGTATTGCATTCTGTCTCTTAAGTTCCAATAATTCTTCAGCGTTAGAAGATTCTTTGTCGGATTCATTAGATCCATCTTTAGATTCAATCACTACCACAACCGGAGAAGGTTCCCTTACAGGGGCAACCTCTGGAAGTTTAGATAAAGGTATAACAGCTTCAGGTTCACTACCTTCACCTATCATTGCTATAGTAGGCTTACTGACAATGCCTCCTGTTGCTAACATGGGTATTCCAAGCTCTTGTATAGGTTTCTGGGTGAGGGACAAATATTTATCCATTGGTAATACTACTTCAGGACCTGCTTCCCCTAACAGACCAAATGTAGGTGAGTCAACAAAACCACCTTTAGCAAAAGCATATAGTCTCAGAGTTTCACTCTTATTCTTATCTTTCCAAGCCTTTATGACGTTTTCTCTGTCCGCAGATGTCAGTTTATCCAATTGGTCAAAGTATAAAACATCTCTTTTATTTTCAGAAGTCTCAACCATGTTATAAACTTCACGTCCTGTGGATTTTTCTACGGCTCTCCCGTTTGCTGAATTATATCCAAAAATACTTGGCTGAACATATCCTGCAATAGCCATCATAGTGGGATCATCTTTATATTTCACTAAAGCAACAGCTCTTTCCAAATCTTGTTTCAACTTATTATACTTACCCCAATCATCTCCGGCATAAAGTTTCCCTTTACCATTAGATATGTCCACTCCCTGAGATGATAAATAAGTCAGCTGATCCCTGATAGCATTGTTGCTTGCTAAGTTAGAAGCAGTATTTATCATATCATTAGCTTCTCTGTTACTACCATCTGTAGCCAACCCTTTAGATTTGGCTATTTCGGTCATACGGCTTTGGGCAGTTCTTGCAGCTTCTCTTGCAATAGTAGGAGCATAACCATTGCTTATATTATCATGATACTTTGTAGAAAAATTCCCAGATAACATCTGTTTGGTTTGAATATCATCTTCTCTAACTTGTACTCCAAATCTACTACCTATAGTTTTTTGAACCGGAGTAGAGATATTATTACTTACAGTAGATGTATTACTTGGTTGTGGAGATACTTTTGTCGCAGGCACAACAGCTGTATTTTTTATGTTAGCTGCTGCATTTTGTGTAGATGCAACGTCTACTTTTTGACCTTGCACAGCACGAGTAGTTTCATTCACTGCCTGTCTAACACCATCTATAGCTAATATCTGATCTCCAAATCTTTGAGTCAACACATCAATCATAGATTTTTGGGTGTTCTCGTATGTTGTTGTATAAATCTTCTGTGCATCAGACATAGTGGTATAAGTTGCTTGAGCAAGATCCGATATATTTTTTGCATATTGAGAATCATTAAATGCAGGTATTAATTCAGCAGTCAAAAAGTCTTTTTGTCTGGTTGTATCGGAAAAAATACCTCCCAACTTAAGATCCATAGAGCTCAAAGATCCTTCAGAGGCATCCCCTATGGTGATCTTTTTCAATTCTGCTAGAGCTTCTATAGCTTGGGCATCTATGGCTCCTTTTACTTTGTCTGAATCTAAAGTGGCTTGTATTTTCTGTTCTTCATATTTATCTTCTATAGTACCTTTTAACAACTCAAATTGTTTATCATCCATAGCAGTCTCAGGTACACTTTTTAACAGAGTATCCAAACTGACCAATTTGTCCAAAGCACCCTGTTGTAAGTCACGTATTTTTGCAGTGTTATCAGCAGTAAGCATGGGTGCATTATCTTTTGTAACTCCTAATGTATCTTTATTTGTGTTCATTACATCTTCAACACTACCTGTCACTTCACTAAACTTAGATTGATATTCAGAACCACTAGCATAAAAATCTTGCAGTACTTTAAGGTACTGTTCTGCTGCTCCGCTTAAACCTTGTTGGGCTGCCAACTTCTCTCCATCATCCACTCCATTCATGGATTTGTCTAAATATAGTTTATAGGTACTCTCTGCCTGTGATAATTGTACTGCCTTGGTATTATCAGTGGCATTTGAATCATACACATTTTCGTAAAAGTTTTTCAACTCTTTAAGATATTGATCAGATTTACCTGTAAGAGATTTCATGGCTTCCATTGCAGTAGCTGAATCAGAACTCTTAGAAAGTTCTAGATATTTATCATATTCAGATTTAGATGTTGTCAATCTGGTACTGACAGATGCATTTGCAAATTCTCCAAATACTAAACCATTTAACCAATCATTCATTTGTTTAGTGGTGTCAAACAATTGCTTCATGGCATCAATTTGTGAATTTGTGGTGTCAACAACTAGATCATGATACTTTTCAACTTTCGATACATCGTCCTTTGTAAAAGTACCAGCCTTGATCCCGTCTGACAATCCTTTAGAAGTCAACCCTGAGATAAATGGTACTAATTCAGTCAATTTCTCTTTGGCATAATTAGGGTTCATAGCCTTTCTGAAAGATTCTGTAGAATCTTTTATCTTGTCCACCAACCCTTTCAGACTTGTGAAGTTCTCTTTTTGCTTATCGAACAATTCGATTTCAGCTTCTTTTGCTCTATCTATTTCTCCTAATTTATATTCAAGGATAGCTTGTGAAGCCTCTATTTGAGATGTTCTAGATTCTTCTATAGCGGATTTATATTCTTCGGCATTATCGAGTATGGTACGAGTTAATTCAGAGAATTTATCTTTAGAACTTTGAATATCTTTTTCTGTTTGATTAATATCTGTTTTGTATCCATACGTAGAAATCTTACCCATAGTTGCTGCATTATCATTACCAATCGAAACACCTTCTAACGAAACTCTTTCGTCAATCAAACCTCTCTGGGCAGCAGAGAAGCTCGATGTTTTATCACCATATCCTTCTATACTTTCCATAAACTTGGATTTAGAAGAGACTAAATTATCTGAAGATTCTTTGATCATCAGAGATCTAAGATTGGAAGCACCGGACTCAGAATATTTCTTGTTTAAGTAATACTTCTCTTTATCTATTAAAGTGTTTATAGAATATGCTTTACTTTCTTTTTCTATTGACCTAATAGATTCAAAAATACCTTTCCCAAAATCTGCTGCCGAAGATAAATTGTCAGAGAAAACATCTCTAAGGGATGATAATTGTTCTGTGAGCATATCGAACAGACTTTGTTGAGCATCCCTTTCCTTCTCTACTCTAGCCAATCTAAGATCATATATTTCCTTTTCCAATTCCAAATATTTATTAGCATCATCTATAGTCTCCATTGTCACGGATTTATTACTGAATGTCCCAGAGTCCACGTTGAAATCGCCAACAATGCTTTTAGGATCTATCATAGAAACCATAGAATTCAGTGAAGGTTTTAATAAATCCTGTTGAGTTTGTAGTCCATCGATGTATATGTCATCTCCAAGCAATCCTTTAAGAGAATCTTTTATTGTGTCCAAACCTCCTTGAAGAGCATCTAATATTTCCCTAAATGTATCTACATAATTTTTAGCCAAATCTTCAGATTCTTTTACCTCATCCTTACGTAGTTCTAGATATGCTAACACAGCCTCTCTTTGTTCATTATTGAGTTTATTACCATTATCTTTAGCCAATGACAGAACTTGTTGAAAACCCATATTGTTGACAGCTTGGATGTCTGCAAAACTTCCTATTCCCACATCTATTAACTTTTGAGAAGCTGCTTCAAGATCTACTTGTTTTTGAGTTTTGATTCCCAACATAACATCTAAACTATTGTTATAATCTCTAAGTGAATCAAGTTCAACTTTACGAAGTTCCAAATATTCTTGAATCACATCCCTCTGCTCTTTATTAACTTTCCCAACATTATCTCTAGCAAGAAGTATCAATTGTTCATACGACATGTTAGCAAGACCTGCTATATCTGCATGAGAACCTATTCCCAAATCGACCATCTTCTTAATAACATTTTCCATATTCACCGAACTCTCAGAAGCCTGACCCGACATTATTCTTAATTTGTTAGCAAACTCCCGTTTTGAATTAATTTCTTCAACCTGATTTTTAATCAAATCAACTGCTACGGTCTGTGCAGATTCAGATAATTTCGATGCATTAGTTGAGAAATATTCCACAAGTTGAGGCAGATCCATAGTATCCAATACCTGATTAATCTGATCGGCAGAGCCCAGACCTGCATTTACTCCAGAGACCACGAGTTTAGATTTATCTACATCAGATTGCCCTTTCAATCCAGCGGAAACTTTCAATTCATCGGTGTTCTCTACAGCCTTGTTTTGTTGCTTAAACAATTCTAATAAATATTCAGATAATGCTTTACGCTCCTCTAAAGAGAATGAATTTCCAGCTTGTTGCACAATTTGGGCACCAGCCTGTGCTCCATATTCATTGGCATAACCTATAATCCCACGTCCAGACAAAAGTGAGATTTGAGAGGTATCTGATATTTTTCCAGATGTGTCATTAATCCCAATCTTGGTTATTTGTTGTTCAAGTTCACCTGTTTTACCCGAACGTTCGTCTGGAGTAGAAGTTAAACCTAAAGCTAAGTCTGCAAGTGCAGCATCTGTAGCAATGAGGCTGTCTTGATATTCCTTACCAGCCTTGATTAAATCTGGAACTTTTTCTAAGAATATGTCTATAGGTAAGTTGAAATAGTCAGCCGTCTGTTTAGCAATTTCTGGATCCATCAAATCTGTAGCTAACTTCCCAATATCGGCATCTGAAAAGAAACTCTTGAGATCAAATCCACCAAACATTTCAGATCCTGTTTCAAGATTCTTGGTGAAATCTTCTTTGTTTAAACCTCCAGTATATTCCTGAAGAGCCATATAATAGTCTTTAAATTTAGATTGTAACTCGGATGCAGATTCTATTATTGTAGATATAGAAGCCTTTATATCATCACTAGTCACACCGACAGCTTCACCCAAATTAGCCCAGTCAGTAAGAGACATTTCTTTCATTGATGTGATAACATTTCCAATCATCCCTGGAGTTTTTGCTAATGAAACTACATCTAAGCTCACCCCATATAGATCTGACACAGGTTGGAGAGTATCAGCAGCATCATCCCCTTTAACCTTGAATTCAGAATAGTTTTTGATAGTATATTTGTCAAAGGATTTATTAAATTCATTTAGAGCCTTTTCCTGTTCTTGAAGAGTATTGATATATTCCATAACCTTCCCAGTAAATTCATCAATAGTCCATCCCAAAGTATTAGCCATAGAAGTCAGTTCAGTATCAGACATAGATTGATATTTCAAAGCAATATCTTTAGAAGTACCATCTAATAAAGCATCAGAATTTTGTACATTGTAATTACTCATGGAAGATTTGTCTGAAACATTAGATGCACTATCCTTACTAAGTTTAGAAACTGTCGAAGGAAGACTGTTAATAGAATCTATAATCTTCTGATAAGCTGTATTAGATATATTCTGGAAATTCATCCCTGCTTCTGGTAACATACTTTTGAGTTGTTTATTGAACTTCACAACTTCTAATCTCTGATCAGTATTTAACTCACCGTTATTCTTACCTATGGACACGAAGGCTTCTCTGATTTTTCCTTGAATAGTATCTACGGCAGCACTACCCCCAACATTCTGGAAATTCAAACCTCCGCCTGCATATCCCATCCCAGTGGAATAAGATAATGCCTCGTCAAAAGTTGATTTGAAAGTAGCTTGTTCTAAATTCTTACCATATTTCTGTTGTATTTGTGCAATATCTAATAAAGACATCTCTAAGGTATCAGGAGCAGCTTCTAAAATGGAAGTCAAATTAGATTTGAAAGTTTGTAAGTCACCCTTCAATTGAGCCACTTCATTATCAGAAAGTGATCCAGACACTGCTAGAGATATTCTAGCTGTGAGATTTTTGACATCAGTTTCTATACCATTCTTCAATTCTGTTCCATTCACGTATTTGGAAAAATCTAAAGAAGATATTAAAGTATTAATATCATTAATAGGCATACCGTCTATTTTATTGGCAAGTTGAATACTGCCAATATCTTTACCCTGTGATTTATTAGCCAACATGTTTGCATATCTATTGTTTGGATCTATACGTTCAGATGATTTTATGTGCTGCCCAACACTTACAGAGTTATCAAAATCAACTGTGCCGTATTTAGAAATATTATCTATGGCTCCTTGTAATTCTTTAATTGAAGTAACTCCGTCACTATTCTGCATACTTAAAGGGTTAGCTAGTTGTATAGTATTACTCACAAGAGAACCGTCAGTTCTTTTATAAGTAATATCTCTGTTCAAGTTCTTGGAGGTGTTCACTTTAGAAAAATCTAAATCACGAATCAAGTCAGTTAATGGAATTTTATCTTTAGCCTCTACCTTCAATGCAACAGTATTAAAAGCAGATGTTTGTATAGAAGTGTTTTTAGGATCTGACCCATCTATTTTTGAAAAAGTCTTTCCTGTAATTTTGAGAGCTTTTTCTTGGAGATCTCTTGTAGGATCATAATCTTTACCTATAGTAAGTTCTCCTTTAAGATCCCTCAATTTACGCTCATTTTCGGTAAGGGCAGTTACTACACCTTCAAGATTAAGTCTAAAAGCTCTCAGTACATCAACCGTTTTATCTACTTCCTGTGATGCAGATTCACCTCCAGATTCTGACGGGGTACTTGCAGGAGATGAATAAGATACTGGAGTTGCATAACTAGAGAATGCAGAGTTAGTATCTAGAGTCTGTATTGTATCGAAAGTCATATCTCCTATAGAGATAGCTGCCGAATTTACCTCTCCCATCAGATCTTTAACTCCCTGGTCTTGGAACACTGCCTTCATGGTAGTTAATGCAGATCTTATATTTTCAATAGCTGAAGCTACTTGGGTTTTGGCTTGACCCACAAAGGCAGCTACATTCGTACCACCAGCAGCACCTCCTTGAGCCATAGCATTTCCAGCAGCATCACCCCCAGAAGCTATAGCACCAGCAGCAGCACCTCCTCCTACAGCTAAATTGGAACCTGCTTGCATGGCACCGGAAGCTAAATTTGTCCCTGCACTAACTGCTCCAGAATTTAAATTCATTCCAGCAGTAGCAGCACCAGAGGTTAAATTCATTCCTGCCTGGGTAGAACTTCCCACAAGATTGAGACCAGCACTAGACATCATCCCCATTATGGGCTGAAGAATAGCATTCACCATCATGCCTGAAACAGAATTATATATACCTTCTGCTATCTTAGATTTGATAGTATCAGCTATACTTTGTGCAAACAAAGTCCCAGCACTTTGACCACCACCTTCAGAAGTCATACCTTGTCTAGCACCTTCTACAGCAGATCTTAATTTATCAGCAATGTCAGATTGTGAGAAAAGATTTTTAAGATTCATCCATGAAGAACCGAATGCATCCATAGAAGCCAGAGCTTCCAGCATAGTGTTACTATTCATAGCCAGAACATCTCTCAACAACATAGCTTGATCTGAAGTAAGTCCCATTTGATCAGATACACTGGAGAAATTCGTATTCAAACCAACCAACAAATCTCTGAAACCAGATACTGTATCAGGTATCTCAATTTCTCTACCTAGCTCTTCATTTAATGTATCTTGTATAGATGCAAACTTAGCTTCAGATTCACTAGTGATTCCACTATACGGATTGAATTTAGCCAACATATCAGCATTCTGTTGTATAGAAGCAAGCATGGTGTCGGTATCTTCATCTAAATTAGCTGTATATTCTTGAATGATTTTATTTGTATCTGTCCCTTTACTATTGAACAAGTCTTCATATGAACGAGTTTTAGAACTCTTGGAGAGTTTCTTAATAGAGACAATCTGACCTTCTACGGTCTTATTATATTCAGTAGATGCTTTCTTATGGATAGACAACGAAGATGTAACAGTTCTTACTGCATCATTTACTTTCTTAACAGATTCGGTCATCTTTTCGTTGTTTGTATAGAATGATTTTATCTTGCTGGTATTAGCAACAACAGCATCAAAAGCCTCTCTCCCAGCAGAAGTACTTAAATCAAAACCTCGAACTAGATCATACAACCCATCCGAAGTAGAGGGGAGTACAGCGTCAACTTTACTGAGAGCAGCTGTGACTTCATCTAGATCTGATATGGTGACGGGTTTCTCTGCTTTGGATGGTTTGAATACGTTTGTGAATTCCTTTATCTGTTCAGAGGAGGCAGTTACTTTAGACACATTATCTACAGCAATACCCTTATCTAATCCTAGAGTGGACAATGCTTCCATTTTAGTGTAAACAATATCAAGAGAAGAATTCATATCTATAATTGACTTATATGCATTTTTACCTGCCTCTGTAGTCAAATCCAATCCTTGAACAAGATTTAACAGCCCTTCTCTAGTATCTGGTATTGCTTCTGTGCCTATGGCATCTTTAAGATCACTTGATAAACGACCAATATCGGCAGCTGTTTTAACATTAGATGTCTTCATCTTTTCTAAAGGAGATAAGAATTTATCCATAAAAGATTGTAAATTGGCACTGAATGCTTCCAGATCTCCCATATCATTCAAGAAGTCTTTGTTGATGATTGAGAAATCCATACTCAATGCTTGGAACATATTCTTTAAATTAGATACTGAACTAACTATTTTACCAAGAGCTTCTGAAGATAGTCCTTTGAAATCAGCTCCAGCCAATTCCGTTAAATACTCCCCAATGTTTTTACCGAATGTTTTTTCTTGATCAGTACCATCGATCTCTACATTCTTAAATCCATTAATAACTATTTCAGTAGTCAATGTATTCAATCTTTCTTTGAACAGATCATAGTTACCTTCAAACTTAATATCCAAGTTAGACACAGCTTTCTGGAAATCTCCAGAGAATGTAGTAGACAGTTGATCTAAAGTATCACTTGCTTGGGTCAGAGTATCTGTCAAAGCCTTCTTGTTCTCTGCCGATATGGGTAGTTTGTCATAATACTTCTTGGTCTTGAACCATTGTTTACGTTCTTTCTTGACGTATTCTTCTGATTTGGTCAACTCGGTACCCTTGACATCAAACGAAACACCTTGATCTACCACCTTCTTAGATCCCATGATGTTATCACCCAAGAATTTCACGACTGGCTTCACTATCACACTGGAGCCTGGCACGAAGTAGTCGGCAGCAGCAGCCACCCCACTATATAAAGCCTCTCTTGGCTTACCTCCAATCAAGCTAGATATTGCACTGATACCGTTAGTAATAGCACCAGATGATATAGATGAACCAGCCCCAGACATGAAACTTGTACCAAGCTGTCCATCAACCCACTTCATGGCATCCTGACCCATGTTACCCATATCAAAGCCAGTAACTTTGCCAATCATGTCTCCGACTTTATCAGCTCCTTGAATCATCTTCAAGATGTCCATAGAACCACCACCTTCAGCAGTCCCTCCACCATTACGTTCTAAGAATTCTTTAGCAAAAGAATCACCTGCAAATTGTTTTGCTCCTGCACTCTTACTTCCCCCTCCCTGGAACATGCTCATTAAAGAACCTGCCATCTTCAAAGGAGAACTCTTTAATGATTTGAATGATGTACCACCACCTTCTATATTCATGTTGAAAGACATTGCTTCACCCAGAGATCCTAACGTACCAGCACCTTTAGACAAGTTGGCTAATTGAGCATCCCTATTTGCAGGAAGTTCAGCTTCTTTATCAGCAATCATCTGTGCATTAGTATCTAAATAACTTTGAACACTTTCTAAGAATGATTGCATAGAATTAGCAGCTTCACCTTGTTGGCTTACAACGTTCTCTATTGCTTTTGTGTTACTGGAAGACATTTTAATAACTTCAAGAGTATTAGCTTGGTCTTGTTTGAATGCCCCCATGATGGAATTAATATCCAATGTGTTTCCACCATCCACAGCCTTACTCACCATATCCATGATTCCTGATTGATAAGTAGAGTTAGTCTTATCAACCAGTTTATCCATGATGCCCACAGATCCTTGATATTTAGTAGCATCCTCTTCAGACATCCCATTAGATACTTTACTCTTCAGTGTACCAAATGTAGTATTACCCAACTCCGTTATAGTATTCTTAGTAGAGTCTTTGCCTTGTAAAATACTTTCTTCTATAGACTTCTGAGAAACTTCTTGAACTTTCTTGATACTACTATCAATTAACCCACTATATGATTTAAGATAGTCAGCTTGTTGTTTACTGATGGCATCAAACAATACAGGATCTAAACCGGAGGCTTTCAAGTCAGCCAACATCTTATTAGACATAGCTGTTACTTCACCCATCACTTTTTCTTTACTGATAGCAGTACCACTGTTGAGAGCTTCCACTAGACCATTGTTGAATATCTTATTTGCATTGTCGGTGAACATAGCAAGAGATTCATTTATCTGAGTGACTTGTGGAGAGTTTAATAGAGAAGTATCTTTCACATATGTATTAATAGATGAAGGAACACTCACAGTTTCCATAGTGGGTCTGATAGCGTCTTGAATCTTAGTCAACTTAACTGAGATTTCATCTGTCAAAGGTTTGATGTTTGGTATTTCAATCTTAGGAATCTCAACCTTCTCAACTTTAGCAACTTCTGATAACTTACCAGTCTTGATGTCCTGTACCTTAGTGACTCCATCTGTAGGAGATCTTAAGTTATCTAATGCCTTGACGGTAGGTGACAATCCTTTAGTAACAGCATTAGCAGTAGCATCCCCTATAACTTTTGCATTGACTACCCCATCTTTTACATCAGACATCTTTTCAACAGATGTTTTTTCTTTACCTGCATTGGCAAGAATAGAGCGTGCATAATTTGCATTCTCTTTATTGTCCATTGTTCTCTTGCCTTTCTTAAGAGCTTTATCAATGTTACCCATACCACCATTATAAGCAGACAGGGCTAATTCAATATCACCATTGTATCTCTTCTTAAGAGCAGCCATGTACTTAGCACCAGCCATGATACTAGATTTAGGATCAAACACTGTAGATTCAGTCAGCCCATATTCTTTAGCTGTACCTGGCATGAATTGCATCAGACCTTTAGCACCAGCCTGACTCACTGCTCTAGGATTAAATTTACTTTCTTGTCTTATTTGAGATTTCAATATGGCAGCATCTAATCCATATTTATTAGCAGCTTCAACAATTACAGAATCATACTGAGTAGAACCACCTTTACCTTTAGCTTCTACAGTACCTTGTTTAACAGCAGTGGACATCTTATCAACAGATTCAGGTGCCAATGTGACTGCTAACTTACTGTCACCTTTCATCAACTGCATCATAGGGGATTCTGTAGCGAACAATTTAGCATTACCTTTCTCTTTTTGACTCAGGTAAGCATCAAGAGACATTAAACTAACACCTTTACTGCCTGTTGATTGGGAGATCTTAAGATCACCAGTCTTAGAATCTTTAACAACTTGAGTAATATGATCTATCCCATTCCATCTTTTAGCTACCTTATCAGATTTAGCATACCCAGTATCTTCACCGATAATCATTCCTTCCTTGAGAGTATTCTTATTAACTTGTGAGCCAGTAAGCAATACACCGGATTTCTCGCTACCATACTTGACAATACCAGCAGCACCCATAGCTGCACCTTTAGCTATGAAATCTTTTCTTACACTTTCTACTTGTCTTTTACTATCTGCATCTGTAAGACCCTTTTCAATTCCCTTCAAGGCTTCTCTGTTGATCCATGCCACCCAACCACTACAATCTATCTCTCCAGTAGAAGCATCCTTCTTACCAAATCCATATTTAATACCTTTATTGATACCATCTACAGTTTGGCTGTACAAGCTATTATTAAAAGAATTGACATCTACTCCAGCAACTGAAGGGACAGTCTGGGCATTAGTAGGAGAAGATACTCCTGCAATACCACCAGCAACAGCTTGTCCTGTAATTTGAGATAACAGTTGTTGTGTAGTAGAAGCTATAGTTTGATATAAAGTAATGATCTCATTCTTAGTAGCATCCATACCTTGTTGCATAGTATCACTCAAGCCTTGTACTGAAGTAGATATGTTATTCACATTGTCAGTAATGCTTGAAGATAATTCTTGAGTACCTTTATTGAGTTCAGCATTGAGAGCCTTAGTATTATCATCAACACCTTTTTGGAAAGAAGCATTGAAAGTCTGTACTTGACCAGTAAGGGTGGAAGCATATTTATCTAAATCGGCAGTCAATTTAGCAGAGGTAGTATTTATGGTTGCTTCTAATTGCTTAGTAGAAGTTTCATAAACAGCCTTCACTTTTTCTACATCAGTCATTTCTTTCTTAGGATCAGTAAATCCTGATTCAGCTCTATCAATAATATCTTGAGCAGACATATTTGCTATATCTGGACCACTAGAAAACATATCATTGAATTGTTTCTTCAAGATAGCTTGTTGTCCAGACTTCCATGATTCTCTAATCCCAGCAAATAATCCAGCAAATCCACCAGCTTCCTCTACTGTCCCTGTAGAAGATTTGGCAAAGAAGTCTGCTACCTTGTCTCCCATATCTGAATACATATTGTTAGATAGATTGGTCATTTCTTTTTGACGTTCTAACATAAGAGCTTGTTTGGCACCAATCTCGTCAAACACCTTACCATTAGATGCAAACTTAGATACAGTATCATAAGCCTTACGTTCAGTTTCAGTCAGTTTAGATAAAGAATCTTCTTTCTTCAATCCTTGGAGATAATCAGTAGCACCCTTTCTAGCTTCAGCCAACTCTTTACTTTGTGCAGTCAATTGTTGAGTCTTGGATATTTGTAATCCTACTTCTACTCCATACTTCTGCATATTCTCTAATAAAGCAGCTTCATGTTCATTCAATCCAGACTTAGCTAACTCTTGTCTAGCATTAATTAATTCTTTAGTAGCTTCCAATTCTTTTTCAGCAGCAAGTACTCTCTGACCTAATCCTTTAACACCTGATTCTTTATCTAACTTTCCTGCCTTCACAGAGAATAGATTATCACCACCTAATTCACCTATCTGATCTTTGATGCCTTTAAGTTTTTCCAATCCTTTGGTAGCAGACTCCATGAACATCACTTTATCAATATCTGTATCTGACATCCCTTTTCTACCTAACTCACTTCTCTTAGAACCACCGATAGAATTGTATTCAGCAAGGGTGTCTTTATATTTATTCAGAGAATCATTCACCATCTTATAAGCATCAGCCTGTACTTTCAATTGTGTCAAACGTTCTGCATCCACTGCATTATACTTCTGCATATTGTCATATAACGTTGCTTGATACTCACTATAACCAGATTTAATGATAGCCTCATAATTAGACTTCAGTCCAGTTAAGTAATTCAGTTTATCTCTTGAAGTAACTACTTTATCAACATGCTCCTTACCAACTTCTCTCTTAGTATCAGCAATCATCTTATTACGTTCACCACCAAGACCTTCAACTTCCTTTCTCATATCCAATAACTTAGTAGCAGCCTTAGTAGCAAAATCTAATCTAACTTGAGCATTAGCAATCTCTGCTGACCAACCCTTCACTCTGGTAGCGTCAAATAATTTATCAGTACCATCATTAGCAGTAGCTATCACTCTTTCAAAACTACGAACTGATTCTATACCTGACTTATATGCTTCTGAGGTAGATAATAATTTACCTAATACGTTACCATAACTTTCCCCAAGTTTAAGGGAAGCAGTATATTGCTTATCTTCTAAATCAGTCATACCTGTCTTTGCTATTGTATTTCTAACTGATTCAATTTCTTTAAGGACATCTAATTGTTTCTGTAAAGAGATAAGTGGTTGAGCTTTTTCTGTACCAACATCTGATTCTAAAGTGACAGCATTACGTTCAGAGTCAGTTCTCAACAAGGCTTTCTTAACATCTAGTTTCAAGGTTCTAGCTTTTTCTAAAGCCTTCTTAGTTTGATCTATACCAACTAACTGATCAGCCTGTTCTTCAGTCATACCTTTGTCATTCACTAATCTATGCTTCATAGCAGCAAAAGTATCTAATGTAGACAGTGCAGCAATTTCTCTTTGTCCTTCAGCATATTGTTTAGTGAACTCAGCTAATCTTTCTTTCTGAGATACTGCTTCAGCTTCAGCAGCAGACATCTTCTTAGTATTCTCAGCAATCTTAACCAAGTACTCAGGAAGACCAGCATTAGCTAACAAAGTATCAGCTGAGAACATTGCTTCTTTGAAAGCCTTCACCTCATCCTTTCTACTCACAAGTTTAGCTATCTCTGCCCCATACTGTCTGGTATACAAAATCATATTCTTGTTACGTTCGGTCATACCAGAAGTTTCTAAATCAGTATCTCTATTAGTTAATGCTTGAACTCCTTCTTCTAATTGAGTTGCTTTAAATCTCTTTTCACCATCATGTACCCCATACTTTTCTACTAACTCATATCTCTTCTTTTCACTCTCATTCATAGATGCCAACATGACGTTATGAGCATGTTCTTTCATTCTATTACGTTCGGCTTCTTCTTCATATGCCTTGAGAGCTTCCTCTGCCACCCTCTTATCCAGACCTAACTTTTCTGATACCAGTTTAATAGAATCTCTTATTTTCAACTCTTCAGACTTGTACATGTTATCTCTAGTAGCCTTGAGCTCATTTGTCTTATCTAACATAGTATCCATTATCACATTCTGCATGTTAATGTCTGCCATGCCTTCTTTAGGAAGTATACGAGAATAAGTACCATCACTATTCTTGGACAGGTCTAACATATTGAAAGCAGCTTTACCCAGATCAGAAGAACCTAAACCAGTTTCAGAAAGTTGTTTCTTCATAGAAGATTCTAAATGAGCTTCTACACCCTTACCCCTTTCCTTAGAAGAAGCAGACATCTTTTCAGAATAGAATTTTTTAGACTCCATCTGATCCCATTGTTCTTTATAAGACTCAATGTCTGTACCCTTCATGAACATACCTAACTGATTACGTCTAGCTACAAAGTCTTGGAACGTACCAACTTCCATCATAGCCTTCTGATAAGAACCTTTCATTTCTTTAAGAGAGGTTTCAGCATCTACCCATACCGAAGCATTTTCGATTTCTTTAGCCTGTTTAGCTTTAATTACTTCAGACACATCTGCTTTAGGTGCAGAATCTTTACCTGGAGATAACCATGTCATAGGATTCCAAGAGAAAGAATTTCCACCTACAGCTTTCATGAACTCTCTTGTAGATTGATCATATAACTTTTGACCTTCAGTCAATCCTTCCACTACAGATGCTTTACGAATAGTATCTATCTTTTGTTTAGCAGTGTTCAATACAGCATCTACAGTCTTGTCTTCTTCCCCCATCAATTCAAGTACACCAGTAATGTTAGCACCAGAAGCAGCTTCAGCACGAGTATTCTTCTGTGATCTAACTACATCTAAACGAGATTTAACATCCGCTATTCTACCTTCTGGTGATTTATATCCGGCAGTATAGAATTGTCTAGCATACTCACCACCTATCTTATCTGATACATCAGTAGGTCCATGTGTAGCTGCATATTTATCTAACTTAGCTTGTAATAAATCAATATTTTCTGAGGAGAACTTATCGGTTAAATTAAGACTGTCTAAGTAATTTTGGAAAGAAGCCTGATCTTCAAAATTTCTATCTGTTATTTCTTTAGCTACTTTATCTACTTCAGAGGCTTGATCTAATAAAACCTTTTCTCTTTCATTCACCATCTGGATGATGTCTACACTCAGTACATCAGGCATAGACTGTACGATACCCTTCATGTGTTGTAGATCAGCCAGATTCTTCAATCCAATAACTTCTGTTAATTCTTTTCTAGCACCAGCAGCTTTATCAACAGATGTTGATCTCATCTTATCGTTAATAGTGATAAGAGCTTCTTTATCAAACTCATCATTTCTAACAGTTTGTCTTCTTTCTGTTTCAATAGCAATCAAACCTGTATTACCACCAGTCTTACCTTGCTTCCACCATGCAGAGTTCTTTTCTAAATGTTGTGCTGTAGATGCTATTTGTTCTAATTGATTGTCATTCAATTTTGACATTAGATCGGCAGGTATAGCCTTATCTGATTTAACTGCCTTTAATGCTTCTATGAAATTCTTTTCAGTTTCGTTTGCTGCTACTTGTGCATCAATTGCCCTCTGTATAACTTCTATATTGTTTTGAGAAGTGACACCATGCATTACTTCATCTGTTGCAATAGCTTGGTCTCTAAGCATACTCAAAGCATCCAATGATAAAGAAGATAGAGATCCGTCTAATATCTTCTTCTGACCAGCAACTGATCTGGCAGTAGAGTCATATACCGAAGCTACATCTCCTAACTTAACTATCAATTGTTCCATCTTCCCTACATCAGTGTCAGCAAGATTAAATTTATCTAAAGTACTGTACACTGTTTTAGACAATTCAGGATTCTTAGCTAATTCTTCTCTAGTCTTCTCTATACTACCACCTGATTTCTTAAATGTAGATAAGTAAGTATTCATAGCAAGAGCTTCATCTGCATTGGAGAAGCCTACACTCTTAGTACCGTACATCTTAGTGACACTTTGATTTTCACCTTCTCTATAATACTCAACAGATTTATCTGCTATGCCTGGTAATTGGAAGGTAGGCAGAGCTTTAATTAATCCTTCTGTACCTGTCATCATCTTGGTAGCAGCATCTACTGTCTTAATCTTACCAATCTCTTGATTGATAGCATTAGTCATTTCAGCAGTAGCACTAACTACAACTCCTTGACCTTTAGTAATGTTCTCAGCCAAAGTGTTAGGTACTGCAAAACCAGACATGTCTAATGTACGTAATGAACCTGCTTCTGATGGAGAGTGAGGTAAGTAAGTATCTATCTCAGCAGTCATCTTATCAGTGGCTTGTACTGTAGAAGGAGATCCTTGTTTGATACCTTCTGCTAAAGTAGTAGCTAATTTAACTCCGGCACTTGCACCTAAAGTCCCAGCTTGTTTAACAATATCTTTATTCAATACTTCAGGTTGTTTAGATTCTGTAGAATTGAAACCCATTAAGAACTTAGCACTGTCTACTATCTTTCCTACTCTCCCAGATATAGCTGTTCCTATATTAGCTGGCATCTTAGAAATACCGTCAGTGAGAGCAGATACAAATCTAGATGCCATATCATATCCAATCTTCACCATGTCTATATTCATGAAGGTATCGTATATGCCAGATCCCAGATTAGATACACCATCTACTATTGAGAAAGCTAGATAACCTAATAATTTACCTATTGCTTCCGGTATACCTAATAACAAAGTATTCATCAAATTGCCAGACCATCTAATGAAGGCTTCAAGGATATATCCCAAAGGTGCTACAAATATAGAATATAGACCAGTGAGTATGTTGCCCTGTGTTAATTCCTGTATACCTTTAGATAAACTTTCACCTATATCTTTACCCAATCTTAAGAAAGACTCTACTACTGGATATAAAACATCTAATAATCCGAAAGACAAGAAATTGATAACATCATACATACCTTTTCCTACAGTACTAAATATCTCACCTAACCAATTAAACTTCTCTCCCATATCACCGAAGTTTGTCACAAGCATATATACAATACCAGCCAACAATCCTAATGTGATTAACAATATACCTATTGGGTTAGTCATCATGAAAGCCCATGTACTACCCAACGCTGGTATCAAACTGGTGTATAAGGAAGAAGCAAAAGTAATAACTGCTGTAGTAGCAATTGGCATTGTTGTCAATATAGGGGACATCAATGAACCAATCAATCCAGAAGAACTCAATATTACAAAATTCAGTGCAGTGGATAAAGCAGTTAATGAGACAGTAAGTACCGTAATGACAGGAGCTAATAAAGCAGATCTCTGCATAGTAGCAAACATAGTAGTTGCAGCAATCTGAATAGCAGTGAACATTGGTGTAAGTAAAGTCATCTTAGCCATCAATGCAGTAACTCCAGTGCCCAATAATCCATATGCAGTAACAGTAGCAACTACACTAAGTCTCATTAACTCCATTCCACCAAATGCCAATAGCATAGTGAATCTTAATCCTAAGAAATATGTAGAGGTCAATAAAGCAGACTTACCTAATATAGTAAGAGCTAATGCATGTATCCCAGCTTGTTTACCTAATGCTATCAATCCACCCTGTATGAATAATCTGACTGCTAAATCTAATATAGCAATGTCAGCAACTATTCTTAATATGTTCAGTCCCAAATTCTTAACATACTCTATCACTTCATTATGAGACATATTAGATAACGTTTCGATAAAATCAGAGAAGTATAAAGTAGCTATCAATACAGCAGCAGCTACACCTCCTACTAATAAACCAATAGTCATCATACTAGCCCCTAATGCTGTAGCCACAGGTATTAAATAACTCACTGCTGCACCAGCTCCTAATAGAGTAGCTATTAATAAAGATGTCTCATTCACTATATTAGAGAAACTTAAATTCCCAACCAAGTTCACTACTGATCTCAACATACCAACCACTACATCAAATGACACACCTAATCTTTCTAAAGCCGTCTGCATGTATTCATAGAATCCACTAGATATAGTCATCATGACTAATCCACCGAACAAACCAAATAAACCACCTAATACAAACTTCAGAGAAATAGCTGATGCTTGAGCTAATTGTAATCTTTCTCTTATACCAACAAGAGTGTCAGAAAACTTCTTACCTGTTATACCTGCTTGAGTGAACATACCTCCACCCATAGAAGCAGACTGTTGTTTAATCTGTTCAACATACTTAACAATACGTCTCAACAACGTTTCTTCTTTTTCACCCTCACCACTAATAGATGACGGCTTCCCATTCTTTGCTGTATGTAAACTATGACTGTATGCTTCTGCTGCTTTATGACTTCCTTCTTTTATAGTCTGTTCAGCATTAGTCAATACTCCACCCAAAGCAGTAGCAAGAGCATTACTCTTAGAACTAACTCCTGATGCTAAAGTAGTAACCAATGCAGCACCTGAATAAGTTAATCTACTTAAAGGTCCCTTCTTAGCATTAGAGTGAGGTAAGTATAAATCTAAATCTTTTAATATAGCAACAAACTCTTTCTCTAATAAACCGTTATCCTTCGTCATACCCTGTGCAAAAGTATCTAACAACTTCTTACCTGACCCTTTAGTAACTTCAGCCAAGGTACTTAATTCAGCAGATACATTAACTCCCAATTTCTTAAACTCTCTGATCATTCCTGATACAGCAGTCTTAGAACCTGAATCAAGTTTATTGAAGTCTACTGTAGAGAGAGTATGTATAACATCTTTCAACTGCAACATGTCTCTACTACCAACAGTCTTCCCTGTCTGTAACTTATGAATCTTCTCATATGCAGTGACCATCTCATTAACTGCTTTCAACTTAGCTACCGTCTCTACATATTCAGACTTATCAGTTGGACTCATATTGGTTAGATGATTACTGTACCCCTGTATAGACTTAGTGCTAGATGATAAGTACTCTTTACTTACACTCCCACTAGATAAAGTGCCCTGAATGCTCTTCTTCATAGTGTGATACTTACTTTCTGCACTTGCTTGTATAGTGGCAGGAGTATGTGCCAACAAGCTGTTACTCAGTTGAGTTACTGCTGCCGTCACAGAAATGGCATTGGAACTCACTGCTGCCGTATTAGAAATAACCGCATTTGCTACTGTACTAACAGCATTGCTATTGTTTGTTAGGGCAGAAGTATTATTAGCCATAGCAGATGTGGTTGCATTGGTGCCTTGGTTAAAAGCTGCCGTATGTGAACTCATAGTAGACTGCATAGAAGAGAAATGAGTGTTCAACTTAGTGATTAAAATATTCAACTTACCAAGATGTGCATTCATCTCTGCCATTGTTTGATAGGCAAAAGATTTAGTTCTACTTTCCATCACCTTACTGTCTAATACAGATGGTGATAACTTCCCACTGGCTACATTTATTGGCAATGAAGAATCACCCAACTCTTTTTCTCTAACTGACTTATTAGGTCTACCCATCTTACTAGGAACTATTCCACCTTTTGCTAATATAGCTAAGTTGTTTAACTCAGTTTCAATTATATGAAGAGCACTCATATCTCCGGCATCTACTTTCTTAATAGCATCAAATAATTTCTTAGTCTCTGCTTCTACCGTATGTGCTTCTGCTGCTATAGAAAGATTGTATTTCTCAATTGCTCCTCTGTAGATATTAAGAGCATTAGATAAAGCACCTCCCTTCATACTATTAGTGAAAGTTACATTGGCATTAGCTAACTGTTCATATATCTTGTCCCATCCTTGTATGGTGTGTAAAAGGTTAGGATTGTTTGTAGCTGTAGCCTTTTGTGATACTTGATGTATAGCTGTTCTAATGTTGTTCATAGCAGTGTCATTGGTTATCACACTATGATTCTTTTCTACTACTCCTCTGACAGCTAGTTTTGCTTCAGATGATAATTGATTGAAGTTTGCTTCATCTAATTTAGAACCTTTTCCAAGATCTCTTTCTATTAATTTGTTTACACCTGTTATAGATTGATGTCTAATATTGAGTACTTTGGATGCTTCTTTATTTGGAGCTATTTCATTTAGAGTATTGAAGATGGATGCCATATTTGAGGTGTCAAAGATTGGCATTGCAGACATAGCTTTCTTAGATTGTTTGTTCTTTATACTTACCATGTCTTTTGACATATTGACATCAGCCATTTCTTTGAGTACTTCTCTAAGGTGTCTCATCATTGAGTCGTTGTATTGTTCAGTGTTGTCTTGAGTTATTCCAGATTTAGCTGTTCTAATACGGGCTGTGTCTATAACTGCTTGTGCTATTTCTTGTCTCTTTAGTATAGGAGCTACTGATACTTTGTTGCCTTTTACATCTGTAGTGGTGTGGGCAGTGGTGAGAAGAGTTTTCATTTCTGCTTCTGTGAGTGCTGCTTGTTTGTTGATGTTGAGTTCGTAGTGTGTCATCACGTCTTCATATGAGTTAGTGAATTTTTGATGATCAGCTATCAGTCTCTTATATGCTCTATTAACTTCTTTTTCTGATTTTGCTATTTGTTGTTCCCACATACCTTTAGGCATACCTGTTTTTATTGACATGAAGTCACTTAGTGGGATTTGTGATCCGTCTTCTGTTGTGACTTGTGTTTTTAATAAGGTAGCTAACCTTTGCTGTATTGTACTTTCTGATCTGGTATAGAAATCTGTGTAGTTTTTGTATACTATGTTGGCTAGTTCTTTTCTTTTGGTAGAGGAGTCTTTTATTTTAACTTTAGAGACGGTTTGTTCTATAGAAGAGAAGTCTTGTTCAGTCAAAGATGTAGGATCATTTCTTAACTTCATGAAGTCATT
>JACCEE010527063.1_pt1 | contig 31934 bp, 24 predicted proteins | sample 7449931 | NCBI WGS metagenome assembly JACCEE01 (sample SAMN15323457, study PRJNA562643) | freshwater metagenome | isolation source: river surface water | place: USA:Blue River Watershed | collected 2017-08-19 | reverse complement strand
GTGTTTTGCACCCCAATGAGGTTGTTTACATCAAGCATAAACGCCGAAATTCAGACAAAAACTATTTCATCCACTTTGCAAAACCGGGAGAAACGTTACGCTCTATTTCTCAATTATATGGAGTTAAAATGCGTCGACTTGAAAAATTGAATGGAATTAAAGCTTCTGCAAAATTAGACTCATTACAGCAAATCATTGTTCATCATTAAAAAAGAGCTCGCGCGTAAAACGAAAAACCATTTCGACACAATGTTTTTTGATTATAATATTGTGTTGAATAGGAATATTTAAATGAAACATGAAGTTTGTCGTGCATGAAATGAAGGTTTGTTTTCAAAAAAAAGCGTTCTCCTTCACCATAAAAGCCATTAATCAAACCATAGCGACCTTCGGGCTCGTATGAATAAATCTTTTGACTAAACGGTGCATCAAAAACGGCATAACGCAATGCAAATGACATCAATTGATTAACATCATATTCAACATCTTGCGCAAAATAAATTCCTTGTTTTGAATCGGTTTTCTCATAATTTGACTGAAATTGAGAAATAAAATTCCATTGAGTTTGAATGCGAAATTGACAATACATTTTGATATTATAAAATGCTTTATTGTTAACAAATGAAGTCTGCATCGATGAATCGACAATTGATATGGGCTTAAAATTCCGATTCAGAAAACAACCAACGCTGGCTGTAGATTGTATCTTTCTGATTACTGAACATTGCAGTCTGTTTTGCCAGGTTAAGCCATCAAAACGATACGTTAACCACAAAGATTTCATAAGCGATTGAGAACATGCGAAGGTCCAATTGGTATCAACATTATATTGTACAGACCAAAATAGTTCTTTCGAACCAGCAGTCGCTAAATTTGTAATATACCGGGCTTGATACCCATTTTCTGTTATTTTATAATACGATGCAACCTGAATATTATTAACAAGTTGAACTTCAGAACCAAAATATAATACCTTTTTAAAATTATTATTGATACCGGTTTCTGCAAAAAAATCTATTTTTTTGAGATTACAAAAAAGATATGCTCCCGAATATGAAAAATAACGACCCGTTGCTATAAAATAATTATATAATGCGGGCGAAGTAGCTATTTCTTTATCAAAAAAATGAGAAATGTGTGTAAATCCAACATTGCATATTTTAAAACGTTGAGAGATATTTAAACCTGTCATACTATATTTTACGGCATGTTTTTTCTGCAATTCGGACTCCGTACGATGATATCCACTTTCTGCAAACGAACTTATTGTATTCGTCAATGAATCGACCGATGCATCAACTCCATGATGAGAAAGAAATAAAGAGACTTCAACATTTTTACGACCTAATGTCAAAGCTATTCCTCGAAAATATGAATTTTCATTCAAACCTTTATAATCAGATATACCAGTCGAGCGTTTGCGAATGTTGATATTACTAAAATTCGATATCGCGGTACCATTCCACAAAACCATACCTTGACCAAATCGACAGGAATAATCACCAATAATTGCTTTTTTTATGAACCCTTTTTTCTCAATAATTACAGAGCCTGAGTAAAAATCAAAATGCTTTAAATCGTAACTTTCTCCAACATCATTTTCGGCAAACAATTTCAATTTCAACCAATTACTAATATTACTTTTAAATTGAATAGCCGTTTTGACATTATTACCCAATGACGGCAAATAGCTCATTGATGAATCATTAAACTGATTGAACCCTATTCGACTCTCAACAATCATTTCATGTTTCAATATTGCATACGACTTTTTTGTTAGCGGCTCGACAACAATAAAAGTTTTCAATCGTTCCAGATCTCGAGCATCGAAACCTGGCACAAGTGTTATTTCATAAATAGTTAAAAGAGGGCGATTTTGTGAGATATATTTCCATAAACTTTTAAGTTGAAAATCGCTCAAAAAAGAGAGTTGCTCTAAATCTGAAAATACAGCGTTATTCAAATTAATTTTATTTCGTTTCAGATTTTCAAGATTATCAATCGATTCAGCTACATTATCTTCATTAAGCAATTCATCATCGGGCAACGATAAAAGCAGATTAGTACCAATACTATCGGTATTTTGAGCAATCAGTTTTACTGAAAACACAAAACATAACAAGCAGAATAAAATTCGACTTTGTAGTTGTACCATGAAATATTTATTCTCGTAATTTCAAGGCAAAAATACACAAAAAAGGCGGCAACCAAAACTGGTTGCCGCCTTTTGCATTTTGTATCGATTAAACTTATTGAATCAAATGAGATTTGTATAAGCCAAGATCTTTCATATCAGATGCTTTAATGTATGCAAATCGTTCTTTGTTTTCGGCACAAATTTTCTTAACATAAACTTCTGTGCTGTTTTTATAATATTCATCACGATTTGTATCTAATAGCAACAAGTATCCCATTATGATTGTACCTGCCATTTCAACCATACGACGTGCATGGAAGTCAACATATTCAACGCTTCCAAATGAGTTAACCAATTTTACGGCTTCTTCATAATCTGCAGTTGATTGAACTAACATGTCACGAAGATATTCAAGTTCTGGTTTAATATGAGTTGCTTCATATTCTTTAATTTGGTTCAAATATTGACCCGTTCCGACACCACGAATTGCAGCAACAACTTGAAGTTGCGATGTTCCTTCGTAGATAGAAGTAATACGTGCATCACGATAAATACGTTCAACAGGGAAGTCTTTCATAAAACCAGTACCACCATGAATTTGAATTGCATCGTAAGCTAATTGGTTACAATATTCACTTGAGAATAATTTAACAAGCGGAGTATAAATATCTGCTAATTTTGTATACTTCTTAGCTTCGTCACGTTCTTCAGGAGTCAATTTGCGTTGTTTTGAAATCATTTCATACGCTTTGTAAATATCAACAAAACGAGATGTTTCATACAATAATGTACGAGCAGCATCTGTTTTTGCTTTCATATTTGTAATGATTTCGTAAACAGCAGGGAAATGAATAATTGGTTTACCAAATTGTTCACGTTCGTAAGCATATTTTAAAGCTTCACGATATGCTGCTTCACAAAGACCAACAGATTGTCCGCCAATTCCTAAACGAGCACCATTCATAAGGAACATTACGTATTTAATAAGTCCCATTTTACGATCACCGCAAAGAACAGCAGGAGCATTTTTAAATACAAGTTCACAAGTTGGAGAACCCTTAATACCTAATTTATTTTCGATACGACGTACTGTTAAAGCGTTATCGTTTCTGTCGTAAATAAATAACGATAAACCACGAGCATCTGAGGTGCCATCTTCTGAACGTGCTAAAACAAGCGATACGTGAGCATCACCATTGGTAATGAAACGTTTTACACCATTCAATAACCAAGTTTTTTTGCCTTCATCCCAAGTTGCTTTTAGTTGAACAGCTTGAAGGTCTGATCCTGCATCTGGTTCAGTTAAATCCATTGCTGCTGTTTCACCATTACAAATTCTTGTTAAGAATTTATCTTTTAACTCATCGTTACCAAATTCAAGAATTGTGTCGGCACAGTCTTGTAATCCGAAGATATTACAAAAAGCAGCATCACCACGAGAAATAATTTCGCCAGCCATGATATATGGAACGGTAGCAAGATTCAATCCGCCATATTGACGAGGCATGCTCATCCCCATTAATTCAGCTTTACGAACAGCTTCCAAACCTAATTGAGTTCCTTTTGCATAAACAACTTCATTATTTACAATTGAAGGGCCTTCATGGTCCACACTTTCAGCATTAGGAGCAATAATATTAGCAGTGATATCTCCAACGATATCCATTACTTTATCATAGCTATCTAGTGCATCTTCAAAATCTTTGGGGGCGTAATCGTATTTATCTTTCTCTGCAAAATTATTCTCTTTAAGAGTCACAATCTTTTTCATCAAAGGATGATTAAGATGAAATTGCAAATTACGATTGTCTGTATAAAAATTAGCCATTTTCTTTGTTCTTAAACATTAATTACTTTGAATTCTTTTTATAATACTTAATCATCTTAGGAATCACTTCTGAGATGTCTCCTGTAATGGTATAATCGGCAATCGTATTGATTGGAGCTTTGGGATCAGTATTAATTGAGATAATCATCGATGATTCAGCCATACCTGCGGTATGTTGAACGGCACCTGAAATACCACAAGCAATATATAATTTAGGACGAACAGTTACACCTGTTTGACCAATTTGACGTTCGTGTTCGATATATCCGGCATCAACAGCTGCTCTTGATCCACCAACTTCTCCTCCTAAAACAGAAGCAAGTTCAAACAACGATTGAAAGTTTTCTTTTGAACCAACACCATAACCACCACATACAATTATTGGAGCTCCTTTAATGTTTAATTTGCTTTTTTCAATATGGCGTTCAATGATTTTTACAGCACAATCAGCATCGACAATAACAGTATTAACATCAATACTTTTTTGAGTTCCTGCATATTTTTCGTCGAGTACTTCTTTTTTCATTACACCTTCGCGAACGGTTGCCATTTGAGGGCGTGTTTCGGGATTAACAATCGTTGCAATGATGTTTCCTCCAAAAGCAGGACGTATTTGGTATAAAAGATTTTTGTATTCTTTTTTGTCTTTTGGTTCAACATGATCACCAATTTCAAGACTGGTACAATCTGCAGTTAAACCACATTGTAGAGCAGAAGCAACACGTGGAGCCAAATCTCTACCTATTGATGTTGCACCAAATAATACAATTTCTGGTTTTTCTTTTTTGAATAAATCAACTATGATTTTTGCATGAGGGATAGTAGTAAATGGAGCTAAACGTTTATCATCAGCAGTGTGCAACACATCTACTCCGAACGGATAAACTTGTTTCCCAATATTATCAAGACCAGCACCAATAGCTACTGCTTCAAGTTTTGCACCTATTTGGTTAGCTAGTTTGCGACCTTTTGTGAGTAATTCCAAACTCACATCGGCAACGATTCCGTCTTCGATTTCGCAATATACAAATACGTTATTCACGATGTTTCTTTTTAAAATTTTACAATACTTTATTAAACTATTAACCAATGGTGTGATTATCGATAAGCTCTTTCATTAAACCATCGATATCAGTATCTGAACTTGTGAGAGCAACGGTATCTTTTGCAGTTAGCACTACATTTTGAATCGCTTTTACTTTCGTTGGCGAGCCATTTAACCCAAGTTTCATTGGTTCTGCGTCTAAGTTAGCAACACTCCATTCATCTATTAGAAGATAAGGTTTTTCCTTTTGAATAGACTCATAATCCTGATTTGAAGCCTGAAGCTCAGAAACAGTTTTTGCATGTTTGTATTTCATCGTCAATTTCGAGTTGCGTGAACGGCAATCTGGAGCTGAACTATGAACGGTTACAAGTACTGGTTTCGAAGATGATACGATTTCAATACCTCTTTCAAGACGACGTTTAATTTTTACATCATTTGCAGAAACAGACATAATATCTTCTGCATATGTTACTTGAGGAATTCCGAGTTTTTCTGCGACTTGTGGACCAACTTGCGCGGTATCACCATCAATTGCTTGACGACCACATATTACGATATCAAAAGGCATCAGTTTTTTCAATGCTAAACTGATTGTATACGATGTTGCTAGAGTATCTGAACCTGCAAATGCTCGGTCAGAAATTAACACGCCATCATCGGCACCGCGGAACATTGCTTCACGAATTACATCGGCAGCACGCGATGGTCCCATTGTTACAACTGTGATTGTTGATCCAGGATTTCTTTCTTTTACACTTAAAGCTTGTTCAAGTGCGTTTAAATCTTCTGGGTTGAAAATAGCAGGAAGCACCGCACGGTTTACAGTTCCGTCAGCTTTCATTGCATCTTTTCCTACGTTCCTTGTATCAGGAACCTGCTTTGCAAGAACAATAATTTTATAACCCCTCATATTATACTGTTAAATTTAATTAGGCACGCAAATATAAAAATAAAATAACATTTTACTAAAAAACATTTTGATGTTTGCTCGCAAGTTATGAACAAAAAAAAGGAGCGAATGTTTAATTTCGCCCCTTGTTTTATAAGTTCCCTATAAATTATTTTGCTGATTTCGACATTTTAAAAATAATCGAATTTTTCTTTTCAATTTCTAAATAAAAGTACGAGCTTTTTCTTGATGGATATTTATAGATAGGAAATCCTTCTGGTGTTTTTCCTACTTTTTCGCCCATAAAGTGCTTAGTATCCATTTCTCTGATTTTTGACACCCAAAACGAATGTGTAAGCGTTGATTGTTTTGTAAAATCTTTTGATACTGAATATGTTAATACCGATTTAATTTTCATTGGAGAATTAGTTGAGTCAAAAGCAACTTCGTATACTTCTGTTGTTTCTCTGGCATTATCACTTCTTGTTTCTGTTACATGACTTGCCGATTCTGGGAATTTATAAAAATTTCCTGATACTAAATGAAAGCGTAACGACATATAAAAACCTTTGGGCTTTACTTCGGTTATTGTTTCTACAACCTTCTTTTCTTTTTGTCCCATTTGATATTGGGCTTCATAGTCCATACTGCTTAAACTTCGTCCTTCATGTAAATATGCTTTGTATGTTTTTACATTTTCAGGAGTAATTTCTGCTTCGTATGCATAAATTAATTTGTCGAAATTATTTTGCATGAACGATTTTCTCCAATCAATATAAATAGGAGCATCGAGTTTGTTAAATATGCTGATTTGCATGATACCTCTGCTACCCCAAAAATAATATGTTACTTTGATGGTATCGTTTTCAAAATAATATTTCTCGTTTGTTTTAGGAATTGTCGAACTCACTTCGAACAACTGTACATAGCCATTAGTATTTCTAATATCTTGAGCAACAAGACTCAAGCTTGCAAAAAAAGTTAATATTGCCAGTACAAATCCTTTACGCATTTTCATAAAAAAATCTTTTATTATTCAACTAGGTATTATTATTACTATGAACTTCTACAAATATAGAAAAAAATTATTTGGTTCGTCTTTTTATCGTTTTTTTTCTTGTCTTTTTTGAATATTTTCTCAAAGTTCGGGGTTTACTGTTGCAAAAAAACATACTGCATAATATTTGCGCCCATTTGCAATGCTTTTTCCCGAATTGTATTGGGGTCATTATGAACACTTTGATCTTCCCACCCATCGCCCAAATCACATTCATATGAATAGAAGCAGATCAATCGTCCTTTATAAATCAATCCAAAACCTTGTGCTGGTTTATTGTCGTGTTCATGAATTTTTGGAAGCCCTTTGGGGAACGTAAATTTTTGATGATAAATAGGATGATTGAATGGTAATTCAACAAAACTCAATTCAGGAAAAACACGCTTCATTTCTCGTCGAATATAATCGTTAAGTCCGTAATTATCATCAATATGCAAAAATCCACCACTCTCTAAATATTTTCTAAGATTAATAATTTCTTGTGATGAAAAAACAACGTTTCCATGCCCCGTCATATGAACAAACGGATAATTAAAAATTTCAGAACTGCCAACATCTACGGTTGCATAATTTTTATCGATAGTTGTTTTTAAATTTTGATTACAAAACAGAATTAAATTGGTTAACGACGTGGGGTTTGCATACCAATCGCCTCCTCCATTATACTTTAAAAGCGCAATTTTGAGAGTTGTATTATTTTGTGAATATCCTCCACTTGAATTAAAAGCGAAAATGAGAAGGAATATAACGGTTTTAACTTTGTTTAACACGATTCTTAAGGTCATTTTATGATTCATTTGATTAAACAAAGATATAATCTTTTTTATTCGTTAATAAATCGTATGCTATGACATGCAACAATTCCTGCTGTTTCGGTTCGTAAACGAGTGGTTCCCAATGTAACAGCCTGAAATGAATTTTGAATTGCCAGTTCAATTTCTGATTTTGAAAAATCGCCCTCTGGACCAATAAGAACAAGCGAATCGATTTTTTTTTCACACAATTCTTTTAAACTTCGTTTCCCTGTTTCTTCACAATGAGCAATATATTTTTGTGGCGTTTTCACATTCTTCACAAACTGAGAAAAAGGAGTTAACGGATGCAGAATTGTTTTATAAGCATTAAGCGATTGTTTCATTGCGGCAACGACAACTTTCTCAAGTCGTTCGTCATTTATTTGTTTGCGTTCTGATTTTTCGCACAGCAAAGGTGTTATTTCACCAACTCCAATTTCTATTGCTTTTTCAATAAACCATTCGAAGCGATCAATATTTTTGGTAGGTGCAATAGCAATATGAATGTGAGGCTCAGGCTTTGGAGTGTAGCTCGATTGAAACGTTTGAACCAAACATTTTTTGTGATGAGCATCAATAATTTTTGCAAGATGAATACCTCCATTTCCGTCAAAAAGGGTGATTTCATCATTTAATCGTAAGCGCAAAACTTTAACACAATGATTTGACTCATTTTCATCAAGCTGAATTACAACATCTTGAACACTATTCGGAACATAAAATACATTCATACTATCTATTTACAAAAATCGGGTGTAAATTTGCAAAATTTTATTAGGAACTAAAAATAATGGCTCAACCAAAACTTTATATCGAAACTTACGGCTGTCAAATGAACGTTAACGACAGCGAAGTTGTAGCATCTATTCTCGGCAAAAACGGGTTCGAGATGACCGAAACAATCGAAGACGCATCTCTGATAATTTTAAATACTTGTGCAGTTCGCGACCATGCTGAAAATAAAATATTCCAACGCCTGAATGTTATTAAAAAATTAAAGAAAACCAACAACGAATTACTTGTTGGTGTTATTGGTTGCATGGCCGAACGTTTAAAAGAACAACTTTTTGAACGCGATGTAAAGGTAGATGTTGTGTGTGGTCCTGATTCGTACCGCAATATACCTGAATTGGTAAACATCGCTCGAAAAAACAATCAAGCAATAAATGTGCATTTATCAGATTCTGAAACCTATTCAGATATTAACCCAATGCGATTGGGACATAACCGACTTTCGGCATTTATTTCAATTATGCGAGGTTGCGACAATTTTTGCACATATTGTATTGTTCCGTACACACGAGGGAGAGAACGTAGCCGCGATGCTCAATCTATCATTGACGAAGCTAAAAACCTTGAAGCCAATGGTTATAAAGAAGTTACCCTCTTGGGACAAAACGTTAATTCCTATAATTTCGAATCATTTACGTTTCCAAAACTGATGGAAGCGGTTGCATTGGCAGTTCCATCGATGCGTGTTCGCTTCACAACTTCGCATCCCAAAGATTTGAGCGATGATTTATTGCAAGTAATGGCTCAGTATAATAATATTTGCAATTTTATTCATTTACCGGTTCAGTCAGGAAGTACACAAGTACTTGAATTTATGAACCGTAAATATACTCGCGAGTGGTATCTTAACAGAATAGCTTCGATAAAGAAATACCTTCCCAATGTTGCAATTTCGACCGATATATTATGCGGTTTTTGCAATGAAACAGAAGAAAATCATCAAGATACACTTTCTTTAATGAAATTGGTTGCATTCGATAGTGCATTTATGTTTAAATACTCAGTACGTCCGGGTACATTAGCAGCAAAAAGATATGAAGATAATGTTCCCGAAGATATTAAACTGCGTCGATTGAACGAGATAATTACACTGCAAAATGAACTTTCGCGAAAAAGTAACGAGAACGATATAGGCAAAACCTTTGAAGTGCTTGTAGAAGGCGATTCAAAAAAATCGGGTGAAGAATTTTTTGGTCGCACACCTCAAAACAAGGTTGTTGTATTTCCAAAACGTAATGCAAAAGTTGGTGATTTTGTAAATGTTACAATAAAAGGATTTACATCGGCAACTCTTATTGGCGAATAAAAAACGAATAGGGTTTATTTTGTAATGTTGGGTCAAAACGTTCGTCCAAAAGACTAAAGAACGCATAAGACCATGAACATTCGATATCATATACTGATTGAGTTTATCGCTTTTTTAGTCATGTATTCTTGCGCGTTGAATCCTTCACAAAATACAACGACTATGCAACTCAATAAACTAACACCAGAAGAAGAGTCTGTGATTATAAACAAAGGAACCGAACGTCCTTTTACAGGAGAGTATTGGAATAATCACGCTCAAGGTATTTATGTATGCAAACATTGCAACCAACCGCTGTACAAAAGTGACAACAAATTTGATTCACACTGCGGATGGCCAAGTTTTGACCAAGAAATTGCTGGTGCTGTGAAGCGTATTCCCGACAAAGATGGCGTTAGAACAGAAATTATTTGTGCTCATTGCGGAGCTCATTTAGGACATGTATTTGAAGGCGAAGGCTTTACTACCAAAAACACCAGACATTGCGTTAATTCTATTTCGCTAAAATTCATTCCCGATAATTCGAAATATGACACAGCTTACTTTGCATCGGGATGTTTTTGGGGTACCCAATATTGGTTTGATAAAACAAAAGGTGTTATTTCAACAACGGTTGGATATTCTGGTGGTCATTTCGACAATCCTACATACGAGGACGTTTGCAGTGGAGAAACCGGTCATGCAGAAACAATACAAGTCGTATACAATCCGATTGACGTTTCATATTCGGAATTGGTAAAATTATTCTTTGAAACACACGATCAATCTCAAATAAATCGGCAAGGTCCTGATATTGGCGAGCAATACCGTTCAGGAATATTTTATGTAAAGGAAGAACAAAAAATCATTGCCAATATGATGATTGACACACTTAAGGAAAAAGGTTATGGTGTTGCCACCAAACTTGAAAAGTTTGATCGGTTCTGGAATGCAGAACAATATCACCAACATTATTATGATAAAAAACATGGAAAACCCTATTGCCATGTTTATCAAAAAAAATTTTAGCAGTTATTTTAGAGCTGCATTATACTCCAAAACAATTTGCTCCATATCTTTTGATTCAAGTTTTTTTGTTTCAACCTTTTGCGATAAAGCCACATTATCTGAAAGATATGCAGACACTTCTTTGGCAAAACTTAACATTTTAGGACGAAACAGTTTTCCATCTTGTTTGCATAAAATAAATTTATCGTTAGTTGTGGGCGAAGAACTTACGGTACTCATACTCGATGCCGAACTATAATATCCGGGAGCATTTGAAACGACATAATACTGAAACAATTGCAATGGACCATCAACTAATACCTTCAAAAACAAATAATTGGTTCCATTTTCTTTTGAACCTATTAATCCAATATTATTAACCTTTGCAATCATTCTGTAGTTTTTTTCTTTATAAATAAAGTCAACTTCTACAGCCATATTTGGCTTTAAAATCTGCTTTTTTTCTTGATTATCCCAATACTCAATTTCCCATTGCAATTTTTCAAAATCGGGTTCACCGGTTACAATATTTCCAGGAATGGAAAATACAACTTTTATGGTATCAAACGTACGAGCAATGTAATATCCCTCAATCTTTTTAGCCGATGCCGACAGAGCTACACAACACACGAAAAATAAAGCCAATACATTTCTCATAACTATCAGATTTTAATCAACAACAATATTCTTACTTTTCCCTTTATGAGTTAAATACAAACCATCGGGCTTAATTTCAATTGAACGTTCTTTATATAAAGCACCAATCACTTTTTTAAACGTTTTTTTACTCGTACCAAACGCAGCATAAATTTCTTCAGTCGATGATTTATCGGTGAAGGGTAAAAAACCATTAGCTTTACGCAGTTTATCAATAAAAACATCAGACAAGTCAACAACCTTTTCGTAACCAGAGCGTTGCAAAGACAAGTCGATTTTACCATCTTCGCGAATTTTCTTGATATATCCGGTAATTATTTGGCCAATAGATAATTGAACAAAAACTTCATTGTCATATAAAATTCCCAGAAATTGATTATTAATCAATGCAGTATATCCAAGAGGAGATTGATGAGCAATAAGTAATTCTACAGCATCGCCTTCATCAAAATCGGGAGTTTCAGTCGAAAGATAATCTTCCAAATAAGTAGAGCCAATAATTCGATCGGAATGAGCATCGTAAAGCACATATACAACATGCGTTTCGCCTTCATTCATTTTAAATTTTTGTTCGCTAAATGGGATGAACAAATCTTTTGATAACCCCCAATCTAAAAATGCACCACCACCAGTTACCGACACAACCTTCATGGCAGCAAATTCACCAACAATAGCTTTGGGAATTTCAGAAGTTGCAATGATTCTGTCTTCCGAATCGAAATACAAAAAAACGGTGAGTTGATCGCCTTCTTTGCAATCTTTGGGCATATATCGTTTTGGCATCAAAATTTCGCCATACGATCCGCCATCGAGATACAAGCCAAAATCAACAAACTTCGTTATTATCAAATTATTATACGTTCCGGGTCTTACCATGATATTTTTTTTAGAAACACAAAGATAACGAAATAAATCAAATCCTTAATTAATGTTTTGCATCATGATATATATACAAGTTTTTGAGAATCATCTTTTTTGTAAAACGTCACATCTTCGTGTTCCGATTATTTATTAACAATGCTGAATTTTTCTACTCATTCCCATAAAAAATATGTAGTTTTGCATAAATAATTTTGTAACAAGACACAAGATACAAATCATTCAGAATGAGCGATTTTATAGTTTCAGCAAGAAAATATCGTCCAGCCACATTCGATTCGGTAGTCGGTCAGCAACACATTACGGTGACCCTAAAGAATTCGATTAAAAACAACCATTTGGGGCAGGCATATTTATTCTGCGGACCACGTGGAGTTGGGAAAACAACCTGTGCCCGTATTTTTGCGAAAACAATAAATTGCCAAAATCTAACGCCAGAAATCGAGCCATGCAATCAATGTGAATCGTGCCGTTCCTTTAACGAATCGGCATCGTTTAATATTCACGAACTTGATGCTGCATCAAACAACTCGGTTGAAGATATCAGAACTCTGATAGAACAAGTTCGTATTCCGCCCCAAATTGGTAAATACAGCGTCTATATAATCGATGAGGTTCACATGCTCTCGGCAAGTGCATTTAATGCATTTCTTAAAACCCTTGAAGAGCCTCCGCGTCATGCAATTTTTATTTTAGCAACAACAGAAAAGCACAAAATTCTACCAACAATTCTATCGCGTTGTCAAATTTTCGACTTCAATAGAATTAAAGTTGAAGATACTGTTCAATATTTGGCATATGTTGCTCAAAAAGAAGCAATAGCGGTTGAACTTGATGCATTAAACATTATTGCATTAAAAGCTGATGGCGCAATGCGCGATGCTCTTTCAATTTTCGACCAAATAGTAAGTTTTTGTGGAAATTCCATAACATACAAAGGCACAATCGAAAACCTCAATGTTCTCGATTACGATTATTACTTCAAACTTGTTGATGCTTTTCTTGACGGCAATTATGTTGAGTGTTTACTCTGTTTAGACTCCATACTTGATAAAGGATTTGACGGCCATAACTTTCTGAATGGTTTATGCGAACACTTCAGAGATTTATTGGTATGTAAAGATCCTGTTACAATTCAACTCCTCGAAGTTGGAGCTTCAATTAAAGAGAAATATAAAATTCAGGCACAAAAAACGCCGGTCGACTTTTTATATTCAGCCTTGGAAATTGGCTCGAAAAGTGACTTAAACTATCGAGCAAGTAAAAACAAACGCTTGCATGTAGAACTTGCCTTGTTACAATTCAGTAACATCATTAAAAAAAAAATGACGAACGGGTAGCTTCGCAAGAGAATCAACAGCAAGCTCAACATCCTGTTAATCAACAAAAACAACCAACCCAACAAACACCATCGCAAGCAGGAAATCAAAATTCTGGTTATAAATCGACACATATTTCGTTTAAAGATGTTGTGTCTGGTAACGCTTCTACTCCGGTAATTGAAAAAAAGCCAGCAACACCAACAAACAATACTGTTCAAGCTGTTGCACAACCAACAATAAATACTCAAAACACCGTAACACCCAATACTGCAACACAAACTGCCATTGATTTTAGTTCAGATTCTTCGCAACAAAAACTTCAAACAATTTGGAACGATTTTTTCACGCAACTGGAACAAAACGATGCAAGAAAAGCAGGCATTTTTTCTCTGATAAAATACTCTGCAAACAGCACTGTTATCACTTTCAAGCTATCTGAAACTCATGAGTCGTTTTTTAAATCGGAGATTCAAAAAGATTTAATCAAAGCTATAAGCACGGCATTTCAATCGTCGGCATTCACCACAAAAATCGACATTGAAGCATCGGCTGAAGCCAATAATACCAAGCCTTATAAGCCAAGCGACAAATACATTTTTTTATTATCGAAAAACGAGAAACTCGACTCGTTAACAAAAAAATTCAACCTCGAAATTAAAAGCTAACAATGATTTGTTTTCCTAATGCAAAGATAAATCTGGGTCTTAACGTTGTTGAAAAACGGACAGATGGTTTTCACAATCTGGAAACAATATTTCTACCCATAGGCCTTAAAGATGCTTTAGAATTTATCGAAAGCGACACGTTACAATTCGAAAATTCAGGACTCAATATAGATGGAGATCCACTAAATAATCTCTGCGTTAAAGCATGGAAATTATTAAACAAAGATTTTGATATACCACCTATTGCGATACATTTACACAAAGTTATTCCCTTTGGAGCAGGACTTGGCGGAGGTTCAGCCGATGCAGCATTTATGCTAAAAACGCTCAACGAATATTTTGAATTAAACATTACTCAAGAAAAACTAATCGATTACGCGCTGCAATTGGGAAGCGATTGCCCAATTTTCATCTTAAATCAGGCGTGCTATGGAACAGGTAGAGGCGAAATTCTTGAACCGATTACACTGAATATAAAAGATTACACCTTTGTTTTAATCAATCCGGGAATTCATGTTCCAACAAAAGAAGCATTTGCCAATATAAAGCCTACATATTCTGAATTTGATTTAAGAAAAAGTATTCAAAAACCAATTTCGGAATGGAAATATGAGATTGCCAACGATTTTGAAAAAAGTATTTTTCCAAACCATCCGGAAATAGCATTCATAAAAGAAACGCTTTATGAAAAAGGAGCAAAATATGCCTCGATGAGTGGAAGTGGTTCGAGCGTTTATGGATTCTTCAAACAAGATATCGACCTACGGTCATGTTTTCCAAACTATTTTATTTGGAAAGAACGCTTCCTGTAAAGAATAACGCTCTGAAATCGAAGAAATCAGAGCGTTATACGGTAAAATCATTGATACTTTTTACGCTTTTGAAGAGAGATATGAAGCAACACCTTCTTGTGTAGCTTGCATTGCTTTTTCACCTTGTTTCCAGTTAGCAGGACATACTTCTCCATGAATTTCAACATATTGAAGAGCATCTAACGTACGTAATGTTTCATCGATACTACGACCTAAAGGCAAATCATTCACTAATTGATGACGCACAAGTCCTTGTTTATCAATCAAAAATGTTCCACGATATGCCAGTGGTGATCCAATAAATGTAGCCTGACCGGTTTCGCTATAATCATAAGAGCCAGCTAATACATCAAAGTTTTCGGCAATTGTTTTTGAAAAATCGGCAACTAAAGGATATTTCACACCTTTAATACCTCCATCTTTCAATTCTGTTTGTAACCATTTCCAGTGCGAAAACTCTGAATCAACAGAAACACCAACAACAACAGTGTCGCGTTTTTCAAATTCTGAAAGTTTATCTTGAAATGCAATTAACTCTGTAGGACACACAAACGTGAAATCTGCGGGATAAAAAAACAATACCACATATTTCTTTCCGAGGTATTGTTCTAAACTGAAATTTTCAACAATTTCACCACCATTAATAACTGCACTTGCCTTAAATAAAGGAGCCTTTTTTCCTACTAATACTGCCATATCTTTATAGTTTTAAATTAAATTTTCGTTTCTGGTAATTTGGACTATTAAGATAATCAATTCTTACAAACGATTTTATTTTTTCTGTATTTTTTTCACAAACCAGCAAAAAACATATCATTTAAACAACTGAATGAATTACACTTATAAAACGTTATTCCGTTCAACAAAAAGCATCAAAAAGTTTTAAAAAAAACTTCAACGAAAGATTATTGCTCTAAAAAAGAGAATACAATTCACACACTATTTTTTCATAAAAAATGCACAACAAACATATTTTAATCAGTACTTTTGCATAAAATTTTAAGTTCAGATAATGACAGAAAAAATCCTTATTCTCGATTTTGGATCGCAATACACACAGTTGATTGCACGCAGAGTTCGTGAGTTGAATGTATACTGCGAAATCCATCCATTCAATCATTTTCCGGCAATCGACAGCTCGATTAAAGGTGTAATTCTTTCGGGTAGTCCTTCTTCGGTTAACGATGTTGATGCTCCTAATCCCGATTTATCAAATATCTTGAATAAAATGCCCGTATTAGGTGTTTGTTATGGTGCTCAGTTTCTTGCAAAATTTGGTGGTGGTGTTGTAGCCAAATCAAATACTCGTGAATACGGGCGTGCCAACCTTAAATTTGTAGATAATTCAAACAGTTTGTTTACAGCTATCGATCAACATTCGCAAGTGTGGATGAGTCATGGTGATACAGTAACAAATCTTCCCCAAACTTACAAAATAGTAGCCAGCACAGAAGATGTTCCTGTTGCCGCTTATCAAATCGAAAATACGCAAACGTGGGGTATTCAATTCCACCCTGAGGTTTATCACTCAACTCAAGGCACCGAATTACTTAAAAACTTTGTGGTAGGTATTTGTGGTTGTAAACAAGACTGGACTCCCGATTCGTTTATCGACACAACTGTTGCCGAATTGAAACAAAAATTAGGAACCGATAAAGTTGTACTTGGACTTTCCGGAGGAGTTGATTCTTCTGTAGCAGCAGTTCTATTACACAAAGCCATCGGCAAAAATTTATATTGCATTTTTGTAGATAACGGACTTTTGCGTAAAAACGAATTCGAAGAGGTTTTAGAAACATATAAAGTATTAGGATTGAATGTTATCGGCGTTGATGCTAAAAAAGAATTCCTTGATGCATTGGCCGGACATAGCGAACCCGAACGAAAACGAAAAATCATCGGAGGAAAATTCATTGATGTTTTCGATGCCGAAGCTCATAAACTTCAAGACATAAAATGGTTGGCACAAGGAACCATTTATCCCGATGTGATTGAATCGGTATCGGTAAAAGGTCCAAGTGCGACAATAAAATCGCATCATAACGTAGGAGGTTTACCTGAAAAAATGAAGCTTAAAATTGTTGAGCCTTTACGTTTACTATTCAAAGACGAAGTACGCCGAGTTGGAACAGCTTTAGGTATTCCTCAAAACATTTTGGGTCGTCATCCATTTCCCGGACCAGGGTTGGCAATACGAATTTTAGGTGATATTACAGCCGAAAAAGTACAAGTATTGCAAGAAGTAGACGCAATCTTTATAAATGGATTGAAAGAATTTGGACTTTACGATAAAGTATGGCAAGCAGGTGCAATTCTGCTTCCAATTCATTCGGTAGGAGTTATGGGCGATGAACGTACGTACGAAAAAGTAGTTGCATTAAGAGCCGTTCAATCGACCGATGGAATGACTGCCGACTGGGTACACCTTCCATACGAATTCTTAGCAAAAATGAGCAATGAAATCATCAATAAAGTTCGTGGTGTAAATCGCGTGGTTTATGACATCAGCTCAAAACCACCAGCAACCATCGAATGGGAATAAAAAACAATAAAGGGAGTTTACTTTTTGTGTAACTCCCTTTATTTTCCCAAATGGTGGAATTGGTAGACACGCCGGTTTCAGGGACCGGTGGCCGCAAGGCTGTACAGGTTCGAGTCCTGCTTTGGGTACTATAATAGTTAAGCAATGATTGATGTTTACTAAACACATTCATTGCTTTTTTTCTGTCATCAAATCATCAAGCACATCGATGTCTTATTTTTTTTACAAAAAAAGCACGACATCGATGTAAGATTTCAGAGAAATACGCATCAAAGTTTATAATAATTTAAACGAATTTTAAACGCAAAAGCCGTATATTTGTATACGAGTTAATTGACAAAAAAACAAAAGACATGGTATTTGATATTGATGTAATCACCAGGTTTTACAAAGCTTATAATGCAAAAATAGAAAAGGCTCGTAGCGTTGTAAATCATCCCCTTACACTAACCGAAAAAATTTTATATGCACACTTATTCGATGCAAAAGAGTGTGCCGTTTATAAACGTAATACCGACTACGTAAACTTTCTTCCCGACAGAGTTGCAATGCAAGATGCTACAGCACAAATGGCTTTGCTACAACTTATGAATTCGGGTAGAACCAAAACAGCTGTCCCCTCGTCTGTTCATTGCGATCACTTGATTGAAGCAGAATTGGGTGCTGTTAAAGACATCGAAACCGCAAATTCGAAAAACAAAGAAGTATACGAGTTTTTACGTTCTGTTTCGAGTAAATATGGCATTGGTTTTTGGAAACCGGGTGCAGGTATTATACATCAAATAGTATTAGAAAATTATGCATTCCCGGGTGGAATGATTATCGGAACCGATTCGCATACAGTAAATGCCGGAGGTTTGGGAATGATAGCTATTGGTGTTGGCGGTGCCGATGCTGTAGATGTTATGGCCGGAATGGCTTGGGAATTAAAAATGCCCCGACTCATTGGAGTTAAACTTACAGGAAAACTCAATGGATGGACATCACCGAAAGATGTTATATTGAAAGTTGCCGGACTACTTACCGTAAAAGGTGGAACAAATTCCATTCTCGAGTATTTCGGAGAAGGCGCTGATGCTCTTTCTTGTACCGGAAAAGCGACCATTTGTAATATGGGTGCAGAGGTTGGTGCAACAACATCAATTTTTGCATACGACGATTCAATGCGTCGCTACCTTAATCTCACCGAACGCCAATCGGTTGTATCACTTGCCGATGAAGTAGCCAAAAACCTAAAAGCCGACGACGAAGTATATCAAAATCCCGAAAAATATTTTGATCAAATCATAGAAATCAATCTTTCGGAACTAGAACCGCACATCAACGGACCATTGTCTCCCGATGCTGCTACTCCACTCTCACAATTTGCGGCGAAAGTAAAAAACGAAGGATTACCACAAAATGTATCTGTTGGACTAATTGGTTCTTGCACAAACTCATCGTACCAAGATTTGTCGAGAGCTGCATCGTTGGCAAAACAAGCGAAAGAAAAACGATTGAAAGCGAAAGCTCAATTTATCATAACACCGGGTTCGGAAATGGTAAAAAGTACCGCATTGCGTGATGGATTGATTTCAGAATTCGAAGCAATTGGTGGTATTATGATGGCAAATGCCTGCGGACCATGTATTGGTCAGTGGAATCGCAAAAACGATGAACCGGAAAAGAAAAATGCAATCATCAATTCATTTAACAGAAATTTTGCAAAACGAGCTGATGGAAATCCCAATACATTATCGTTTGTTGCGTCGCCGGAAATAGTTACGGCATTATCAATTGCAGGCTCAATGACATTCAACCCGATAACCGACACATTATTAAATGAAAACGGAGAATATGTAAAACTCGATCCACCTAATGGAGAAGAACTGCCTCTAAAAGGTTTCGATAAAGGAGAAAACGGATTTATAGCTCCTGCTACTGATGGTTCTAACATTATTGTCTCAATAAATAAACAAAGCGACCGATTGCAAGTTCTTGAACCATTTTCACCATGGGATGGCAAGAATATCGATAAAATGCCGTTACTAATCAAAGTTAAGGGAAAATGTACAACCGACCACATTTCTATGGCCGGACCGTGGCTTAAATATCGAGGTCATTTGCAAAATATATCAGACAACCTGTTGATGGGAGCAGAAAATGCATTCAATGGACAAACGAATGCAGTTAAAAATCAGTTAGATGGTTCAATTGACAAGGTTTCATCTGTTGCAAAAGCATATAAAGCTGCAGGAAAAAAATCGATTGTAGTTGCTGAAGAAAACTACGGAGAAGGATCATCGCGCGAACATGCTGCAATGGAACCTCGCTTTTTACACGTAGCAGCAGTGCTTTGCAAATCGTTTGCCCGCATTCATGAAACAAATCTCAAAAAACAAGGAATGTTGGCACTCACATTTATCGACAAAGATGATTATAATAAAATTAAAGAAGACGACACAATCAGTTTAACCGATTTAACCCAGTTTGCACCGGGGAAAAATATTACTGTGGTATTGCATCACGCAGACGGCAGTAGCGAAACATTTGAAGTAAAACACACCTATAATCACACTCAAATAGAATGGTTTAAGGCAGGTGGAGCATTAAATGTATTAGCAAAAAAATAAGTAAATAATATTTGAACTCATTAAAACAATAAAAAGATGGTAGAAAAAAATCCTTTAGTTCAAAAGCTTTCAGACACTGTAAAGGTCACCAGTAAAATCGACATAGAGTTATTCAAAAAGTTTAACGTAAAACGAGGTTTACGTAATGAAGACCACACAGGTGTACTTGTAGGACTTACCAAAATTGGTGACGTAGTTGGTTATAAACGCGATGAGGAAGGAAAACTTCAGGCCATCCCCGGACGTTTGATTTATCGAGGAATTGATGTTGAAGAAATTTGCAAAGGACTGCAAAATGAAAAACGAGTTGGTTTTGAAGAAACCATTTATCTTTTATTGTCAGGCAACTTGCCAAACAAAGAAGAATTATCGGAATTTTGCGCTTATTTAGGAACACAACGTGCATTGCCACAACTATTTACCAAAGATGTAATTCTTTCATTGAAAGGCAAAGACTTGATGAATATGCTTGCACGTTCTGTGATGAGTCTCTATATTTTTGATGACGATGCCGATAATACTTCTCGCGAAAACCTCATGTCGCAATGTTTAAACCTCATAGCAAAATTTCCAACAATTATAGCATATTCATACCATAGTTTGATGCACGGATATTACCTTAAAACATTGCATATCCGACATCCACAACCAGAGCTAAGCATTGCAGAAAACTTCCTTTATATGCTTAAGGGAACCAACAAATACACAAGACTTGATGTTGAAATTCTAGATCTTGCTTTAATTCTTCATGCAGAACATGGTGGTGGTAACAATTCTACCTTTACCGTTCGTGTTACAAGTTCCTCGGGAACAGATACCTATTCAGCTATCACAGCAGCTATCGGCTCATTAAAAGGACCATTACACGGTGGTGCAAACCATATGGTTATCAAACAAATGGAACATCTGAAAGAAAACATTAAAGATTGGGAAAATGATGCAGAGATTAGCGATTATTTGCTAAAAATATTACGTAAAGAGGCTTATAATCAAACAGGTACAATTTATGGGCTTGGTCACGCAATTTATACCATTAGCGATCCTCGTGCCGAAATTCTTCGTGAAAAAGCTCGTGAACTAGCAATTGAGAAAAAACGAGTAAAAGAATTTGAATTCTATGAACGAATCGAACGTTTAGCACCTCAGGTTTTTGCGGAATTTAAAGGAGAAAAAGTAAATAAAATCGTGTGTATAAATGTTGACTTCTATTCTGGTTTTGTGTACAACATGATTGGATTACCGGAAGAAATTTACACTCCGTTATTTGCAATGGCAAGAATTGCAGGTTGGTGTGCACATCGTTTGGAAGAATTAAACTTCGATGCAAAACGTATTATTCGTCCGGCTTACAAAAATGTATTGGAAGAACGTCATTTTACTCCAATAGCAAACCGTTAATCGGGGTAAAATATCAGAAAACAGACGCTTGTCATTCTGAATATATGAGCATTGATTCAATGCGATGAAGGACCTGAACCTTCGATATATTTAGTACGATAAGCGTTTTTGTTTCATTTTGTTTGCATGCCCATCGAGTTTGTTACGTTTAAACTCGACAGGCTTTGTTGGAAAATAATATTATTTTTGTGTGTGAATAGAAAATAGCCATAGCTGTATTTTATTTAGATTTACAAAAATATAAAAACACATGAAGCCCAACCAACAAAAAAAGCAGACAAACAACACAAAACATGTCGCACCCAAACAAAATTCCATAGGTATTGAACAACATATAAAACAAAAAACCTATTACTTCCTTTTTATTCCAATTGCGTTCATTCTTTTGTTTGTTTATCGGGATTATCTATCGTTTCACAACCTATTTATTTTCAAAGACATTGGTAGTGACACATACACATATTCATACCCTCACTATGTTTGTATTGCCGATTATATAAGACACATCGGGATTCCTGGTTGGAGTTTTCAACAAGGATTGGGACAAAACTTATATCCAATAACCTTGGGCGATCCATTTGCATTATTACTTTATTTTTCGGGCCGTGATGCAATTCCATATTTGATCATTATAACAGAAATTATCAAAATTTTACTCATTGCATACCTGTCGTTTTTACTCTTTAAGAAAAACGGTCTATCGCGATATGTCAGTATTATTGGAGCATGCATGGTATCGTTCAGTGGTTTTGTTATACTTGGAGGAACGTGGTATCTATTTTCAATAGAAGCTCTTTATTTTGTATTATTCCTTTATGGATTGGAACACATTTTACAAAACAAGTCACTGCTGATTTTTCCGCTTTCGGTGTTTCTTATTGCAGCATTACAACCTGTTGATTTATTTATATTTGGATGCTTTGGTTGTATGTATTTTATATACCGAATTATTGCCTGCGAATTATTTTCTGTTGCATTTGTCTTGAAAAAAGCAGGAATTATCATTGGACTCGCAATTATTGGTATTGGAATGAGTGCCGTATTTGCATTGCCAACAATAAATCAGGTATTGCATAGTCCAAGGGTTGCCGGCGATGTTTCGATGTTTCACAAACTAATGTCGTTCGGATTGCATTTTGAATCTAAAGAACATTATGGAACAGCCTTGATGCGGGCGTTTTCAAGCGATATGCTTGGTGCAGGTAGCAGTTTTAAAGGATGGTATAATTATTTGGAAGCTCCACTTTTATATTGCAGTATTCCGGTTCTTCTTCTGATTCCTCAAATATTTTCATGTGTATCTACCAAATTGAAAATACTTTATGCTGTAATTATTAGTGTAATTTTACTTGCCATACTTTTTCCTATCTTGCGTTATGCTTTTTGGTTTTTTAGTGGCGATTACTACCGTTTCTTCTCATTTGGAATTATTATTTTCTTTGTATTTACTGCCTTACATGCTCTTCAAATTATCAGCAATAAAGGCAAAATAAATCTTATTGTTTTAGGCATCACAGCATTCATTTTACTTATTGCCGTAAATACAGCAAGCGGTTTTTCGCTCGAAGCAATGAAAGACATAAAACAAATGGTAACGGTTTTTATCGTTGTATATTCTTTAATATTATTGATGTTTCATTTTCCCCAAGCCCAAACCAGTGGACAATTACTCTTACTTCTAACCTTATGTTTTGAATTGAGCTATATGTCGAACAAAACGGTAAACGAGCGTATAGCACTGAAATCGATGGAATTAAAACAAAAAACAGGATATAACGATTATACCGTAGAGGCAATAAATTACATTAAATCGCACGATAACAGCTTTTATCGAATCAATAAATCATATACATCAGATGTTGGACTGTATACGCCATTCAACGATGCGAAAGTACAAAATTTCAGAGGCGGTATGAGTTACGCGTCTTTTAATCAATTACAATATGTTGGCTTTTTTCAGGAAACCGGCGCCATCTCAAAAGGAAATGAAATTGATACACGCTGGTGCATCGGATATGTTGATCGACCATTGCTACAAGTTCTCTGCAATGTAAAATATACCCTAAACAAAGGTCCAATTTCATTTATTAATAGAGTCATTACAGACTCAATAACTCACTTCGATGATGTTACTCTTCGCAAAATGAAATATTACATTCCATTAGGTTCAACATACAATGCATACATGCGAAAAAGCAATTTCGATAAATTGGTAAATACCGGAAAAGATATTGCTTTATTAAAGTGCATCATTATTGATTCGACTCAAATTCCATTATTTGCAAAATATAAGGAATTGCAACCTTCTGATATTCCGCAAAACTATAATCCGGAAATGCTTCAACAAGATATTAATGCTTGTAAAACTGACACTCTAAAAATAACGTCACAAAGTGAATCGGAATTTAAAGGAACGGTTTCGCTTGATGAACAGAAAATTATGTTTTTTGCGATTCCCAACGATGAAGGCTGGCGTGTCAATATCGATGGTAAAGAGCAAAGACCAATAAACGTTTCGATGGGTATGATGGGAATGATACTTGAAAAAGGAAACCACACGATCGACCTGTTTTATGTGCGTCCATTTGTAAAATCAGGGTTCATCATATCGCTTATTTTTGGTGGTATTTTTATTGGATTGGCCGGTTTTTCAATCGTAAAGCGTAAAAAGGCATAATACTTCGTGTATGAGAAATAAAAAAGGTAGCCATGTTTATAGCTACCTTTTTTATTTCTGAAAATCGGAATTTAAAATTCAGATGTAAAATAAAATTCAATATCCTTAAAATTACTTTGAGCCAATTGTAAAGCATAAGGAGAATCGGCCATAAATACATCGCGACCGTGTTTATCAACCGCCATGTTTAAATATTTCCGTTTCTTAAAATCCTCTAATTCAGTACGATTCGACGATTGTATCCAACATGCTTTATACATCTGAATTGGATCGAAACGACATGTCGCATTATATTCGTGTTTTAATCGATATTCAATAACCTCAAATTGCAGTTGACCAACGCAACCAATAATTTTACGTCCATTCATGGTACTTGTAAACAACTGAGCTACACCTTCATCCATCAATTGATCAATACCTTTGGCAAGCTGTTTAAATTTTAATGGATCGGCATTTTCGACATATCGGAACATTTCGGGTGAAAAACTGGGGATACCGGTAAATTTCAATTTTTCGCCTTCGGTAAGAGTATCTCCAATTTTAAAGTTTCCGGTATCGTGAATACCCACTATATCACCGGGATACGCTTCATCGATAACTGATTTTTTATCGCCCATAAAACCCGTTGGATTCGAGAATTTCAGCTGTTTATCCAAACCAACATGGAGATAATTTGTATTTCGTTCAAATTTTCCGCTACAAACTTTCACAAAAGCAATTCTGTCTCTGTGATTTGGGTCCATATTGGCATGAATCTTAAAAACAAAACCTGAGAATTTTTCTTCATACGGTGAAATTTCACGATCGGTGGTAAACGATTTCCTTGGCGATGGAGCTATTTCCACGAAAGTATCGAGCAATTCTTTTACACCAAAGTTATATAATGCACTACCAAAGAAAACCGGTGCTATTTCGGCTTTTAAATAATTTTCGGTCTCAAACTCATGATAAATACCTTCAATCATCTCAACCTCAGCACGTAATGTTTCTGCTTCTTTTAGTCCAATTATCTCATCAAGTTCTTTGCTGTTGATGTCTGATAATGCAATTAATGGTTTTACCTTTTGAACATCGGGTTCGAACAAGTTGATGCTTTTATTAAAAAGATTATACACACCCTTGAAACGATTTCCCATTCCAATAGGCCACGATAACGGACGAACCCTGATTTTCAATTTTTGTTCAATGTCATCCAGAAGTTCAAACGGATCGAGCGTTTCACGGTCCATTTTATTTATGTAAATCATGACCGGTGTATTGCGCATTCGACATACTTCCGATAATTTTCCGGTTTGCTCCTCTACCCCTTTTGCTCCATCAATAACAATGATAGCACTATCTACTGCACTCAGGGTTCGATATGTATCTTCAGCAAAGTCTTTGTGACCGGGTGTATCAAGAATATTTACTTTTCTGCCGAGATATTCGAAACTCATTACCGATGTAGCAACCGAGATTCCACGTTGTTTTTCGATTTCCATAAAGTCGGAAGTCGATGTTTTTTTGATCTTATTTGATTTCACGGCTCCGGCAACGTGAATTGCACCTCCAAAAAGCAAGAGCTTTTCTGTCAGTGTTGTTTTTCCGGCATCGGGGTGACTAACAATTGCAAACGTGCGACGACGGTTTATTTCTTTTTCAAAGGCCATTTATTCCATTCTATTTATTTAGGGCACAAAGGTAGAAATTTATTTATGGAAAAACGCAATATTCCTTGTATTGCTGTAAATTTTAACAAGCTCATTCATAAACAAAAAAGCCTCTAAAGTATATTTAGAAGCTTTTGTATTTGATTATCAAAATTATTTATCGTTTTTCACACACCTGATATATTGCCCATACATTTTTTCAGTAGAGAAAACACTTAATGGTTTCGTTTTTTGATCGGCATAACCGTAATAACTGTATGCGTATTGTGTATTTGAAGAATCGACTGACGATGACCAAAAGGTTGCTGCCTTATTCTCAAAATCGAACTTTCCATTTGAGAAACGACATCCGGCCATCAGAATATTGAAACCACTAGTTCCGCCAATAAACAAATCTTTCGATTTTTTATATACTTGCAGTAATAAATCCCATTCATCATTTGAGGGAACATGCCATCCAGACATACACAATCCTTGCGATTTTTCACGTGATTGACCATTCATCAATGAATTCCAAGAATATAACCGTCCGTATTGTTTACATTTTGCATCTTCACCACGAAAGCACCACGAACCTCGTGAATAAAAATTAAGATTTTGTGCCATCCAAGTTTTATTACCGATTTCGATTGTTTGATAAATTTGACCATCACGAGTATCGGTGACTGTCGCCGTTGTTTGAGCGTTTAATCCAAATGAAAAACAAAGAAAAACAACGAGAAAAAATATATTTCGAACCATGACTTCGTATTTTTATTTACACAAATATAAGAAAAAATATAAGAAATCAACAAGTTTTGAACCGCGATATGAGTCTGTTATTCTTTTATGAATGTTGTTCCCGAAGAAAAACCACGAGCATCAGTTATTGTTACATAATACATTCCAGATGCAAATTTTGACACCGAAAGGCTAGAAACTGTATGTGCTGAAACTATTTTATTCCCTTGATGATTATAAATTGTAATTTGCATACTTTCCCTATCAACAACGGATGGTATTTCAATCGAAATGGCATTTTTACATGGATTTGGATATACTTTAATCTGGTTTAACTCCTGTTTTGTTTCTTTTGCTGCAACAATTTCCGGATTTGTGTCGAAAACGGGTCTCATCATCAAAGGGTTTGACAAGAGCGATTCAATCCAAGTTGATCCAATATTATAATACACTTTTTTCTTAACCGTTTTATTCACGTCAACTCCAACATTAAGCAACAAATCTTTGGGTTGTTGCCATCCTATATAAAATGTACCATCAACAATCAATGGTTTATTCTTTTCAGAAATGATGCTCGATTCTTGTATCGGGTACAATACAAATTGATTAACGCCTTCTTTGTACGTTACAACTTCACCGCTTTGCTTCATGAGCAATGTTCCAGGTTTACCATTATTGTCTGCCCACACACACAAATTGAAATACATCGGATCTGTTTCGAGTGTTTTATTGAAATACATCATAACAGCATTGAGTGTATCAGCCTGATATGTTTTATATTTATATGCAACTTGAATATTCTCGGCACCTCGAACACCCCATCCGGCTTCCGATGAACCATCATCATAAGCATAATAATTATAAAATGCTTGATTTATTCGCACCGTATCATTCCATCGATATGGTTCATGAATCGGATTTTCATTATCGCTATAGTAAAGCTTTATTTCGAAATTCGAGTATTTATTGACATCGGCATTTTCCATGAACATTTCATACAAGCCAATTTGATTACTAAACAACAATGTATCAACAACTTCTTCTGCACTATCGGGTTCAATTACAGTAAAGCTTTTCTCTACCTTTTGACCAACAGTAGCCAATTCTCTTACCGACATAAAATACCTTATTTGACGAACAACGGTATCGTTATTTTTTAGTTTAAATGTTAAATAATTCCGAATCTGCGGCTCGTCTATTTCATAAATATGTTCATGCGGAATGACAGTAAAATCCTCATAAATAGTCGAACCTGCTTCGCGCATTACAACATCTGCAGGAGGTATTAATCCATTTTTATCAGTATTCAGATACACATCGTCAATATTCCATTGGTCTTCACTGCGAGCATGACTAGGATCGCTACTTAAACTAGCGAAATTTATAAAACGAAACGAGAATCCCCGGCGATTGTATTTGTCTGTAATCGGAATCGTTACAGGTAAAAAAGCATCCGTCAAATTAGTATCAGCGGTCGATTCGCTCCACACTTCTTGCCATGTACCATTTCTGATTCCAGGTGTTTTAACGCCTAAACTACCAAAAGAGGAATTTCCATCGGGTGTGCGTCCCAAACTTTGACTTTCAAACAAGGTCGTATCGGGAATAAAAATACTGTCGACATTGTGCTTTTGGGGAGTTTGCAGCATTAATATATTCGACTTAAATTTATTATACGCCGGAATATTTGCAGCATATATAAGCAAGAATCCCGCTGGCGGAATTCGGGTTTCTATCGATCCATCATTTGGAATTGCAAAACTCGACCACGACAATGCTGATTTTGAAGTATCGATACGTGTTTTAATTCGTTGAATGCTATCATTAAATATATAATAACCAGCCAAGTCAACAACCGAATCGGTACCATTGAAAAATTCAATCCAGTTGGTATCAACTTCATTTATCAAAACGGCATTTGTATCGGCAGGAACATAAAATTCAAGTTTTATGATGTCGTTTGCCTCGGGTTTATCGCCTTTTCCTCCGGCTTGCACTGCAAAATGCAGAAACAACGAATCGGACGTATTATATTGAGCGACTGTTTTTTTATGATTTTTCGAATCGGCAATATATTCATAACCAACGGTATTCTTTGTATAAATTGAATCAGTCAACACATGGTAATTGCTTCCCGATTTGTAATAGAGCGTATCGCTTGGCTGGTACCAATAAACGGCTGCGCCAACACGGACATAACCACTGGTACTTTTATAATAAGCTGAATCATTTAAATTGAAATAATTATTATTAGCCAATTTGATGTACAGTTTATTCGATTTTTCACGAACATTATGACTCTTTAAATTAATAGGCAAAGAAGTAAGTGTATCGGCTGCAAATACCGATGTTGATGCCGATGAATACAATAATCCGTCGGGTCCTAAAGCATCGAAAGTTGCGACATTAATATTGGGAGGAAGAACACAAAATGAATTATTGACAAATACATTTTTATCGGCCCATAAACCCGAATACGGGAAAATAGTGGGACGAGCAAAATCATCGTAAAACGGTAATGTCAACAATGATTGATACGGTAAAACAAAGCCCTGAGACTTAAGATGTGGTTGATGTTGCAGCGTTTGAATTATTGTGTCGTTATGCTGAAGAATAAAAAAATCTTCATGCTGTGCCGATACTCGAAATACCTGACACACAATAGCAATGAGTACAAGTATTTTTTTATTGAATGTCATTAATTTCACTTTCATCAGAACCATTGGTATTAGGTATGGTTTGTTCTCTTTTCTTTAGCCAAATATCGATAATCGATCCGGGAACAAGTTTTTGTCCTTCCTGATACGGAGGATCCTGTTTCCAAACATAAGCATCGAGCGAATCGGAATATGATTGAATACTACCATCGCATACTTTTGCTCCAAGATTGAGCATTGCTCCCGAAATTGCCATAACAGCATCTTTATATCCGAGACCAACAAGATTGGGCACTTCAGTTGTTAAACTATCGCCCATTCCCATGCCAAGAACAAGATCGATTTTCGAACCTTTTTGAATTTTCTGACCAACCTTAATCTTTCGTCCACCAAACAATTGTGCAAGAACAAGATTCTCGGCATAATCGGGTCTATATTGCAATCGCCCCATCTGCAAGCCATACGACTCCATAATAGTTTGAGCCTGACGCAAGGTTGTATTAACCAAATCGGGCATTTTTATCATTTCCGGATTGACCGATGTTACACTTAAAAAAACGACTCTGTTTTTCTTAATATAAGCTCCCGGTTTTGGGGTATGATCGAGAATGGTACCTTGACGTTTTTCTGGTATATAAATGGAATCAACAACAACTAATTCAAACCCGTTTTTATCGGCAATATTTTGAATTTCGGCAATTGTTTTTCCTCGTAAATCGGGCATTTTCATTTTTTCGCCATGACCGGTATAATAATTTAAAAAGATCGATGCCAACGATAATACAAGCAATACGACTAAACCGTAAATTGCAATGTGTTTATAAAATATTCTTCGGGTTAAAAATTTAAAAAAATCGCTCATTTCTTTTTATATTATATCTGGTAACGAAACAACAAAGATATTATTATTTCAATTACGAATCACCAATTATAAACTACCAATTTATGCCTCACAATTCTGTTTGTTATTTTCGCTCAAGTTTTACAACATTCTCTACATGATGGGTATGAGGGAACATATCTACCGGTTGAATTGCCATGATAGAATATTCATCGGCAAGTAAAGCCAAGTCGCGAGCCTGTGTTGCTGGATTACAACTCACATACACGATTCTTTGCGGTTTGCAATACAAAATAGCTTTTGCAACATCTTCGTGAATACCGGCACGTGGCGGATCAAGGATTATCACATCGGGATGTCCATTCGTATCGATAAACTCAGCAGTGAACACATCCTTCATATCGCCGGCAACAAACATAGTATTTGTTAAACCATTGAAGGCTGCATTTTTCTTTGCATCTTCAATAGCCTCGGGAACATATTCAACGCCAATCACTTTTTGAGCATTTCGAGCTACAAAATTAGCAATGGTACCCGTACCGGTATATAAATCATAAACGACTTCCTGGCCGGTTAACCCAGCAAATGAACGTGCAATCTTGTATAATTCATACGCTTGCTCCGAATTGGTTTGATAAAATGATTTCGGTCCGACAATGAATTTCAATCCTTCCATTTCTTCAATGATATAATCATTTCCATTGAAAACCTGAATATCAAGATCGGCAATTGTATCATTACCTTTTCCGTTAATCACATACATTAAACTCGTAATTTGCGGAAATTCATTTTTCAAAAATGACAATAATCCTTCACGTTGCTCTTTATTTTCCTGATAAAAAACAACAATAACCATAATTTCACCAGTCGATGCAGTTCGAATAAATACACTACGCATCAATCCACCATGATCTTTGATATCGAAAAATGGCAGTTGATGTTCTAAAGCATAGGTTCTAATAGCATTACGAATAGCATTAGACGGGTTTTGCTGCAGATAGCAGGTATTGATATCGACAATTTTGTCGAACTTTCCACTTACGTGAAATCCCAAAGCGTTGAAATTGGTAATAGAATCACGATGAGCCATATCTTCGGATGTAAGCCATCGCTTATTCGAGAATGAAAATTCCAATTTGTTGCGATACCATTCGGTTTTTGCAGAACCTAAAATGGGAGATATCTCAGAAAATTGCAGTTTCCCGATACGTTGAAAGACATCGGTAACTTGTTTTTGTTTATAAAAGAGTTGTTTGGAATAAGGCAAAATTTGCCATTTACAACCACCACAAACGCCATAATGTTCGCAAAATGGTTTTACCCTGTCGGTCGAATATTCGTGTATTGTCACGGCAATACCTTCCTGAAAATTTTTCTTCTTTTTTACGACCTGAATATCAACCCTATCGCCGGGAATTACATTGGGTACAAACACAACAAGTTCGTTGACACGTGCCAAAGCAACACCTTCTGCTGCTACATCGGTGATAAGCACGTTTTCGTAAAATGGGAGTTTTTTCTTTTTCAATTCTTTGTATTTTTTAATTACGCAAAATTCATACATTTGAAATTAGAAAAAAAATAAATCTTCATTCAAGTGGATATTGTTACTCATTTTGCTCTCGGAACAGTTGTGGGCGAGTTATTTCATGGTAAAAAAGCTGG
>JACCEE010021535.1_pt1 | contig 31999 bp, 32 predicted proteins | sample 7449931 | NCBI WGS metagenome assembly JACCEE01 (sample SAMN15323457, study PRJNA562643) | freshwater metagenome | isolation source: river surface water | place: USA:Blue River Watershed | collected 2017-08-19 | reverse complement strand
GTGGTCCCATCTCCGTGTTCGGATCCAATGGGTTACCCAGACGAATAGATTTTGCAAGCGCAGTAAATTTTTCTAAAAACTCTTCCGCAATCGATTCATGCAAAACTAAGCGCGCACCTGCGATACAGGCTTGTCCTTGATTGTGGAAAATCGCCCATGCAGCACCATTAATCGCTGCCGGCAAAAAGGCATCTTCAAAAACAATGTTGGCGCCTTTACCACCGAGCTCGAGTTGTACTTTTTTTAGATTGCCTGCAGACGCTTGAACGATACGGCGGCCAGTGGCAGTTGAACCAGTGAATGCGATTTTGGCGATCTCTGGATGTTCGGCAATGTATTGTCCTGCTACTTGCCCGAGACCGGGCAAAATATTCACGACACCCTCAGGCATTCCTGCTTCAGCCATTAATTCAGCTATGCGCAAACTCGATAGCGGCGTTATCTCTGCTGGTTTAAGCACAACGCAATTACCTGCTGCGAGTGCCGGTGCCATTTTCCAACTGGTGAACATCAATGGAAAATTCCAAGGCACTACCTGACCGACTACACCTAAAGGTTCGCGGCTGACATAATTTAAAAATCCAGCTTCAACCGGTACAACATCACCTTGAAACTTATCGGCCATACCACCGAAATATCGGTACGTGACCGCAGTGCGTGGCACATCCAGTATGCGTGAATCACGAATCGGATGCCCTGTATCTAATGATTCCAGATGAGCTAACTGCTCTGCATTCGCTTCGATTAAGTCGGCGAGTTTTAATAGAATTCGGCCTCTATCCATCGCAGCGAGCCGCGACCATTTTGGGTACGCACGCTGTGCCGCTTGAATCGCTTTATCGACATCGGCTTTACCGGCGAGTGCTATCTGCGCAATTTCGCTATTGTCATGCGGGTTAAGCGTCGCCATGGTTTCGCCCGATTCTGCATCGACGAATTTCCCATCAATAAAAAGCTTGGTATGAATAGCGCCCTGCAAAGCCGCAGGTATCTGCGACTTAGCGATTGTTTGAGTCATGCTGATTCTCCGGAGCGATACAGTTGAACGCCCCTTTGTAGGTTGAGAAGTAATTGCTTATTTGAATGTCATCTAATCACCGATCCACTGAGATTGCAGGTTTAACGCTGCAATCTCAGTAGAGAGAAAATTAGAACTGAACTGGAACTTCTGGAGACTCCCCTTTTTGAATCTCATAGACGAGACTCGGAGAACCGTTTTCCCATACCAGCAACATAGAACGTTTAGGGCTGTAGCCTTGGTGACGACAGTACGCTGGCATAGCGGCCATATCACCGGCTTTCATAATGACGCGCGCTAGGGGTTTGCCCGTATTTTTATCAGCGCAATCCCAATGAATTTCATCGCACATCTGAAAGAACCATTCAACGCGATCATTCGCATGCAAAATCGGCAAAATATGCTCTTCCGTTGTGGGGCACATGTAACTATGTTTCACCACTGAGGTGAACGATGGATTCCATGTAACTTGCGAGCGGGAGAGAAAAGCAAATAAATTAAACGCATGCACTTCGCCCTCAAAACCTGGCTCAGGATGCAACTCAGGTGAATCTTGGGGTACATCGGCAAAGGCACGATTGACAGGAGCACCTCGTTCGTCCGTACGTAAATTCAAATCTCCTTTTAAACCGACACAACGCGTGGCAAGTTCTCGTGCGCGCGTGATCGCAGCACGATTATCACCTTGCTTACGACCATACGGCGTACCAGTTTCTTGAGGAGCGGCGAACGGATCAAAGCCATTATTAGTCCAATCATCTAACATGGTCTCGAACGTCGCTTTGATTTGTTCTGTTGGAAAATTTTCGAGTAAATCGACGCCGGCTTCTTTCATGGTGCCGTTGAAAGCTCCCGCATACATATCGACTGATTTGTAATGATTGAGGGTGCCAAACACAGCATCAAAATTGACGCCGCCATAAAAAAATCCCCAAGCACAATCACGCATCAATGCACGTAAAAAATTGCCGATGTCCATCGTATGTGACAAAGGTCGGCCATCTCGCGTGTTCCAGCTAATGTGAGCAAAATATTCGTCACGACGAAAAGTAAATGAGCCCAGCGTAAAAGCCTTGTAGCCCATAGTCTTATCAGGTGCAGTAGCAATCACTTTTGCCAAGTCGGCGGGTGCGTTCATAGTAGTCTCCGGTATCGTTGATTTTTTTATTTAAGCGCTCTGGCAAATATCGGCCCACTTCTCGATGGACAGATCACCTTTACAGGTTTGCAGAACTAGCACACCAGGATCTTTGCTACGAAATTGATAGGCTGTATTTTTAGGTAGCATGCCCTGATGACCGCGCTTTAATTTCATCCAACCCATCTTCTGTCCCTTGGGTTCTCCTGCTACGAGCACCGCGCCATCTTTTTCAGCGTCTTTGATGACTTGAGCATCATCAAGTTTAATTAAATGAACTTCGACTTCGCCATCCATCACTAACGCAAACTCATCATGCGCGCAGGTATACCAAGGCGAAGATCCTTCTGCGCGTAATGTCTCTAGTACATAGATCTGATTTTGGCCGAAGACCACTTTTTCGTACGGCTTAGAACTATTCGCTATTTCGAAGCAATTCGAAAAAGCATAGTGACGCACATCGTCATCGATCGCTTGTACACCACCTTTTTCATAGGATTTCAACGAACCAAATTTGGTCTCGTATTGGACTGTCATGTCTGCCCCCTTATCGTTATTTTCTTTGCAACGCCACAAAATCAACCACTCACAGCGGCTGAGTGTAGGGAGCAAGTTACGTGTTTACTAGGGGGGAAAGCGCGATTGATCTGTTCGTGATTTTCGAACAATGAGGGCTAGATTCTTTGAAAATAGGGCTAGAAACGAGGCTTACACCAATTGAACCGGCTCTTCGGTCAGCCATCCCCGCTCAATCAGCACTTGATCCCAAGGCGGGGTGCCGGCAAATTTATTCATCAAATGCGTGATGAAAAGCTGAAGCTTTAGGCCGCGGCGCGAATTATGCGGATAAATCGCAGATAGCCAAAAAGAGGATAGCTGCCAGTCCGTCAATACGGGAACCAACTCTCCAGAGACTAAATAACGAGAAGCCACCAAGGTTGGTATGCACACCACCCCAGCGCCGGCGCAACCATATTCAGCTAGAAGATGAACACTGTTGGTCAATAAGGGCGGCTTCAAATAAATAGAAATGGCTTCTTGGTCCCGAAAAAAATCCCAACGGTCACGCGTATGGTAACCAGAGTACAGACCTAAGCGGTGCTCACGTAATTCGCGCGGATTATTCAGTGGCGAGTTTGCGGCTAAGTAGGACGGCGATGCACAAAACACTCGACGCACCGGAAACATCTTGCGCGCTATCAGCTCTTCAGACGCTGGCGAGAAAATCTGCAGAGTGCAATCAAAGCCCTCCTTGACTGGATCAATCACCGTATCTGAAACAAATAAGTCCACATTTATATCAGGATGCAGCTGCTGAAATTCTTGCAGTTCTACGGCAAGGTGACCCAACACAAATCCCGGCAAGGCATGAATACGCAATTTTCCTTCGGGTGAGTTTTGTGTCTTGCGCATCTCATCAAGTAAACCATTTGATTTACTCAAAAGCTCAGAACAATCTTTTACATACGCTTGCCCTAGCTCCGTCAGCCTCACAGAGCGCGTCGTTCTATGCAATAGAGGTGCGCCTACATACTCTTCCAATTGCTGAACGCGCGCAGTAACCACCGATTTGGCTACCCGTAATTGCTGCGCTGCAGCCGCAAAGCTGCCTGAATCGGCGACAGCAACAAAAGCTTCAATGGTTTGAAGGCGATCCATGGGCAATCTATTTATTCAAGAACGTTTTGAACTAACAAATACATACACTCATATCACTCTAACGAAATGGGTCTTGAATTCAACGCTAAAGGGATGAACCCAATCAGTATCCCACCCAACCCTAGTGCAATCGTCAGGCCATCAAACGTTGGGATACTGTAGAGGCCCACAAAAACCATAAACGCTCCGGCTAACAATGGCCAGAGTACATACGAAGTAGCATCGTACACGCCATCACCCAATTTACTTCGGTAATGCCAAGCACAGGCAAATCCTGCCAGACTCATATAAAAGCAGATTTGAAATCCTATCGCCAAGATAGAGCTCTCTAAGATCGCTTTTACTGATGGCGAGTAAGAAGATAAAAATAATAAAACAATCCCAAAGAACCAAATAACTAGCGTCGCAACCCACGGCGTTTTCCATTCAGGGTGCAAGGTCGCATAGCGGCCGTGCAGAGCTTGATCGCGCGCCATCGCAAACATACTGCGACTAAACTGCAAAATCTGCGTCTCTATTGTTCCTACCGTGCTCAAAATAGTCGACAGCACAGCAAGATAATTCCAAGGGGTAGGAAATAATTTATTTGCAATCGCATACAAAACATTCGTATTCGCTGCAGCGATTTCTTCATCCGTTAATACAATCAAGACGACGATCATCATGATGACAAAAAATAAAATTAAATTTACCATCGCCCAAAAAGCGCCCTGACTCGCCGAATGCGGCTCATCACCTTCGCCAGCTTTGGTCTCTTCACTCAAATTCATCGTGACATCCCACCCCCAGTAAAAAAATATGGCGGTTAATGCACCGGTTGCAAATAATTGAGGAGTGAAAGAAAAAGGAGAGATCCAAATGAACGAAGGGATATGCGCAGGTCGGCCTCCATACTGAATGAAAGCGCCAATAATGAGCGCGAAAATGACTGCCGTTTCAATCACGGTGAGAATTAATTGCGCCACACTCGCGTGCTTAATTCCCTTGGTAACCACCAGTGTCACCAGGGTTAGCCACATTGCGGCTACAGCCGTTACCCAATTCGGGTTTTCAACATACTCGGGTGCGATTAAAACCAACGTCGATGTCGCCGCAGGTATAGTGGCCGACACCATAAAAAATATCGACGCGACCAGCACACCCCAGCCCGCAAAAAATCCCCACTTGCGTCCAAACACATGCCCCACCCACGCATAGGTTGCGCCAGCATGAGGTGTGATTTTGCTCAAGTGAATAAAGGCCAGCATGATCCCAAACATGATCAAGCCGCAGTACAAGATACTACCGACTGACAATACACCCACTGAAGCCACAATCGCTGCCGTAGTGACTGCAACGCTAAAAGCAGGAGCGGTTCCTGCAATTCCCATGATGGCTGATTCAACCGTGCCCAGTGAATTGCTGGCTAATTCCTCCCGCTGTGTCACTGTCAATCTCCTTTAGACTGAAAAAAAGCCAGCGCTGCTGGCTTTTGAATGCATTTTTATATGGCTGACTATAGAAATTTGTAGCCCGAAGGAATAGAAATTTTTGGATAAGCGAAAGTTGATGCTACTGCTACGATGTCAACCACGAACAACTGGTTGACCGATAACGTCATCCTCCATTGGCCACATTTTGGACTAACTGCAAATGCTGCGCGCGAGAAGTCGATCGGATTTCTTTGACTAACTCATCGTTTTCCCAGATGCCTTCTTGCCGCGTTCCATCGGCATTAATGTAAACACCGTGACCATGAAATTGATCCGCCCTCCAGTGACCTACATACTGATCCTGATCAGCCCAAGTATAGGTTCCGTAACCATGCTTTTGATCATCGTGCCAATGGCCCACGTAGACATCACCATCGATATGAATTTCTGTTCCTTGGCCCTGCCGCTTGTCGTTCTTATATTCACCGATGTAGTAGGTACCGTCGGGCCAGGTGAATCGTCCCATACCGTAACGCTTGCCGGCTCTGAAGTCGCCCGTGTAAGCATTCCCATTCGTCCATAACTGAGTACCCTGCCCGTATGGCTGACCATTTTTGAATTGCCCTACATAGCGAGTGCCATCGGCCAACGAGTGCATGCCGTAGCCATCTTGCACACCATTGATGAACTCGCCTACATAAGAGATGCCGCTCGGCGAGGTATACATGCCTTTACCGTGCCGGGTACCGTTTTTGTATTCGCCAACGTACTTATCGCCATTGGCAAAGCTATACATGCCTTGCCGATGCCGATTACCTTCTGCGTATTCGCCGACATAGCGATCACCATCGGCATACGTCATTGACCCTTGACCATGATATTGGCCATAGCGGTAATCGCCTACATACCTATCACGCGCGCCAAATACATAACGCATCGCACGCCTAAAGTGCGTCGCTAAGTCTCTAAATTTATTTAAAATTTTAGTCATGACTCATTCGCTCTGCCGACTATGATATTTGTGCTCGTGATTCAAAAATACTAGGCAAAAAGAAGTACACGATCTTGCAACAAACCGTAGCGCTCAGTTACGTCATTATTTCCAGCTTAACGACACAATAGAAAAACCATCACGCTCGGGAAAAGCCACTGCTAATGCAGCAATTACGTAATCGTCGCTCTCGCCGGACACACTCAATAATTTCTGGTCAATTCCAATATTATTAAGATTATTGCGGTAACAGAACCTAAATACGGCGGATACTCTGTAAACAGGACTCATTGTTGATAGTATTTCCTGGTTTTTAAATGTCTTGCCAAAAAATACTCACGTAAATCAAGGCGCCAACCTGATAGTAGTCCATATCCAGCAACCGAGAGGATTATCCAAATCTTGGATTACAAGATCGTTAAAAAACCTATCAAACCTGCGCTTGTTCAAACGCTGTCAGTGCATCTGCCGCATACATCAATGAGGGCCCACCGCCCATGTAAATAGCCATTCCCAAGGTTTCTATAACTTCTTGTTTAGTCGCGCCAAGTTTCACTAAGGTTTGTGTGTGAAATCCTAAGCAACCGTCGCAGCGAGCGGCAACGCCCAATGCGAGAGCGATTAACTCTTTGGTTTTTTTATCCAGTGCACCTGCTTTTGTTGCAGCGGCCGCCAAATCACTGAAGCCCTTCATCATCTCCGGAGCTTCGGCTCGCAACTTTACCAACGAGCTCGAGATATCTTTGGTAATTTGCTTGTATTCTTTTGACATGTGTATTCCCTGCGCTTTTACCGATTAATTTGCCGGTTGGATCGTCATTCGTCGGCTTCTGAGGACAGCATGCCATAAGGAGCGCCAGCCCTCAATAAGTCTCAGCGCTCAAAACGATAAAGTAATCCCAAGGGGTGTTAACATAAACCCAAGACATTTTTCGTGAGTACTCCATGAATCCCAAGCCATCTGCCGTCGCCAGCATTGAACAACGATTGGACTCCATACAAACCGTATTAGAAAAGCACGGAATGGAGCCTGAAAAATTCATCGATACCTTTCATGACTTAGCAAATGAGCATTGGGTGCCTGACAACGGCGCACGGCTAGTGGCGCGTGCCTGGACGGATCCCGAATTCAAACAACGATTGCTGAGCAATGGTACGGCAGCTATTCACGAGATGGGTTTAAGCATGCCACCGCACCACCGGCATTTTGTCGTGCTGGAAAACACAGCGGATATTCATAACGTGATTTGCTGCACCCTGTGTTCGTGCACGGCATTCACCATCATTGGTTTACCGCCGGACTGGTACAAAGATTTGGAATATCGAGCGCGCGTCGTACGTGAATCACGCACAGTACTCAAAGAAATGGGACTCGACTTACCGCAACACATGCAAATACGCGTATGGGACACCACCGCCGATACACGCTATATGGTCTTACCAGAGCGTCCCGCGGGGTCGGAAGGTTTAACGACAGAACAATTAGCTGCATTGGTCAATAAGGACACGCTTATAGGCGTGGCCCGCTTGTAAAGGAAACGCCATGGATGGCATGCACGATCTGGGCGGTAAAGAAGGTTTCGGCCCTGTACGTCACAGCAAAAACGCTGCAGTTTTTCACGCTGATTGGGAAATCCGCGCCAACGCGTTGTATAGCTTGGCAGTGAAATGCGGTGTGTTCAATATGGATGAATACCGTCATGCGATTGAACGTATGGAGCCGCGCCATTATTTGAGCGCGAGTTACTACGAACGCTCGCTCACAGCTTTAGCGTCGCTGTGTGTAGAAAAAGGTTTGGTCACTCGCGAGCAATTAGAGCAACTCGCTCACGGTAGTTATCCGCTAGCGCTACCTGCTGCAACGGGCCGCAGCAATCACCCACAGCGTCAATCATTTTTACCGGGTGATCAAGTGCGTGTACGCGATGAGCATGTACCCGGCCATATGCGCATGCCCGGCTACCTACGTGGTAAATGCGGCGTGGTGATCAGTAAATCACCCAGCTACCCTTTCCCAGATGCACACGGGCATGACATGAGCGCGGAAGACGAGCCTACGTATGATGTGCGTTTTGAGGCATCGCATGTCTGGCCAAACGATGCAGAAAATGCGCAGGTACATGCGGCTATTTTTGAAAGCTATCTGGAGCTGAATAAATAAAGCAAAGCGGCTAAAAAATTTACTCGCTAAATTCTGTCATCCCCTCTGCGAATCTCATTACATCAATTCACCTACTCTGAGACTTTTTGCACTCGCCTGAGTACTATCGGGCGAGTGCATGAAATCATATCAATATCGCAATTGTTTTATCTGCCGAAATCAGTAATAAAGGTCGATATATAGCGACTATTAGTAAAACTTGACTCAAGTCAATTTCTTATAAGCACCGTAATTGTTATAGTGCAATCAGTCACCTGACGCAAATAGTTTGAGTCTAGAGTCGTGACACACACTTATAAGAGCCGCTATGTTCAAAAAAATCCTTGTCCCAACCGATGGCTCCCCTCTGTCAGAAAAATCCGCTAAAGCCGCCATACAATTTGCTGCCGCAAACCATGCAAGCTTAGTCACCGTAGCTGTCATCCACCCAATATCGGCGCTTTCGCTATCCGAAGCCATAGGGGCAGACGTCTTAGAAGACGTCGAAAATTTGCAAGATGAACTGTTGCGTAACAACGCCGAGAGAATTAAAGCTCTCGCAAATAAAGCCGACGTTCGCTGCGACATCGTGATTAGTCGTGGTGAACACGCGTATGAAGAGATTTTGGCGACTGCGCAGAAAAAACGTTGTGACTTGATCTGGATAGCCTCTCGCTCACGCAATAGCTTACAAAAACTACTACTAGGCAGCCAAACGCAACGCGTGCTCTCACATACCGCGATTCCGGTTCTGGTCTGGCAAAAAAATAGCTGGGAGTAATCTTCATCGTTTTGCTAATACGCATAAACACGATATCTCGATAATCTGAAAAATATTTACAGATCACTACCTTGCTTTATCCATAGATATCATCCGAGATTCAAAAATCATGAAAAAAACACCTAATGAAAATTCATCCGATCGAGCCGCTATGGAAAAATGGGCTCAATCAATGGATGCAGCGAGTCATAAGCAGCTATCTACACTTGCACATGGCTTATCGCCTATTTCGTTAGGACTAGCTTATGCTGATTGGCTGGCACATTTGAGCGCCTCACCCGGCTCTCAATCACTGCGAATGGTTGACGCCTGGCAAAGCTATTTACGCGCTATAGAAAAAAATATTCAACTAACCACTCAACCCTCTATTGCGGATGAACCGGATACGGATGCGCGATTTAAAGATGTAACTTGGAGTCAGTGGCCGTATAACGTCATCAAAAATAATTACAAGACGATGGAAGATTGGTGGCGCGATGCGGCTCATATCGATGGCATGAATCCCCATCATCAGCATCTGGTGAATTTCTTTACCAAGCAATCGATGGATGCGCTCTCACCATCGAATTCAGCGATGACTAATCCTGAAGTGATGAAAGAAGGTATAGAAAGTTTAGGGGCTAGCTGGCTCAAAGGCTGGCAGAATTTTATGCATGATCAATATCACGATCTGCAGAGAAAAACGAATCCGGCCTCTGACAAAGTAGAACCCCTGCATTATGCAGTAGGTAAAGATGTCGCTATCACGCCCGGCAAGGTTGTTTTTAGAAATGATTTGATCGAGCTGATTCAATACAGCCCAACCACCAACGAAGTTCAGGCGGAGCCTTTACTTATTGTTCCGTCATGCATCATGAAATACTACATACTCGATTTATCGCCTCACAATTCGATGGTGCGCTATTTGGTTGGGCAAGGATTTACTGTCTTTATGATTTCATGGCGTAATCCTGACGGCGATATGCGTGACGTCGGCCTAAGTGATTACGTAAACCATGGCGTACTTGATGCACTGGCAGCCGTCCAGAAAAATACAGGCTCCAATCACGTTCATACCATGGGGTATTGTCTGGGCGGGACCTTTTTAGCTATTGCTGCTGCTTGGCTAGCAAAAGCACAAACGAACGGCGACCATCATTACCCCAATCTAGCAAGTGTGAGCTTATTAGCAGCACAAGTTGAATTTAGCGAGCCGGGCGAACTGGGTGTCTTCATTGACCACGACCAATTAAAAAGCCTGCGCGAAGAAATGTCGCGTACAGGATATTTTTCAGGTCGTCAGATGCTAGATTCCTTTAGATTTTTAAATTCACGCGATTTAATTTGGTCACAAATCACGCAGCGCTACCTGCTGGGCAAAGATGAAGTGGGTATCGATATGATGAGCTGGAATTCGGATCACACCCGATTGCCAGAGCGTATGCACAATGAGTACTTAGATCATTTATTCCTTAACAATGCACTTGCCGCGGGTTATTTCAGATTGAATGATTCAGCGGTAGCACTCATGGATATCCGTTCACCCATGATGGTGGTAGGTACTGCACGCGATCACGTATCGCCCTGGCACTCTGTCTACAAAATACATTTACTGTGTGATACCGACATTACGTTTGTCTTAGCCGCAGGCGGTCATAACGCCGGCATTATTTCAGAGCCCGGACATCGCAACCGTCACTACCAACTGCGTCATACAACCAAAGATAGCGGCTGGACTGACCCCGATGATTGGGCACATAAAACACCCACAACAGAGGGTTCATGGTGGGAAGCTTGGTCTGCTTGGTTAGAACAACATAGCAGCAAAAAAATTCCCGCTCGCTCACCTTCGGTCAAAAATACCCTGTGCGATGCACCAGGTGAGTACGTCATGATGCGTTATCCAGATTAACATTTAGTTGTCGTATAAAGGCTCTTAGTCAATGTCAGAATCAACATCACTATCAAACCCGTTACTACCATCGCCATTTAATCTCGCAGGTAAAAAAGGTCTTGTCTTAGGTATCGCCAACGATCACAGCATTGCTTGGGAATGCGCAAAAATCGCCCATGAACAAGGCGCAGAAATCATTGCCACCTGCTTGAATGACAAAGCACGCAGCTATGTTCAGCCACTGACAGACTCTTTAGGCATCCCTTTGCTTAACTGTAATGTGGAAGAACCTGAGGCCTTAAGTCAGGTGGTCGAAGATGCAGCGAAACAATTGGGCCAATTAGATTTTGTGATTCATTCGATTGCGTGGGCACCCTTAGATGATTTACATGCTCACGTCACCGATACCAGTAGCCTTGGATTTTCCAGAGCCATGGAAATTTCGTGCCATTCATTTGCCACCTTAGCGAAAGTCTGCGTCAATCACATGCCTAAGGGCGGCAGTTTGATTACCATGACGTATTTAGGTGCGCAGCGAGCAATCCCTCACTACGGCTTAATGGGTCCGGTGAAGGCGGCGCTGGAATCGCTAGTCAGGTATATGGCGATTGAGTTAGGTCCGCAAGCGATACGCGTTCATGCTGTCTCGCCCGGTCCCATCCTAACGCGCGCAGCTTCGGGCATAGAATCATTCGATGAATTACTCGAACATAGCAAATCAGTCGCGCCGCTGAAAAGATTAGTTACCTTAGAAGAGATTGCTAATTTAGCGGTTTTCTTATCCTCCGATGCCTCTAAAGGCATGACAGGACAAACCATTTACGTCGATGCAGGATGTCACGCTGTGGCTTAAGCTTAGATTATGAAAACTATCAAAATTACTGCGGACAATGCCAACGATGAATGGCTGATTAATTTTATTTACTCTGAAATCGACGTGGGTGATAGTGCGGAAATTACACGCACACTGACGCCTGACGATATCAAAGCCTTTGCAGCCGTTTCAGGGGATATCAATCCCGCTCACATGGATCCGGTGTATTCCAGTCAAACGCTGTTTCACGGAATTATTGGTCATGGCATGTGGGGGGGCGCGTTAATTTCAACCGTACTGGGCACTGTATTCCCTGGCCCTGGCACGATTTATCTGGAACAAAATCTCCACTTCAGTCGGCCTGTACGAATCGGTGACACCTTAACCGTGACGGTAACGTGCAAGTCAAAAAACGATGAAAAAAATTCTATCGATCTTGATTGCTCACTCGTCAATCAAAAAGGTGACCGAGTCCTATCCGGCGTAGCGCGCGTACTCGCACCGACCACAAAGCTGCGCATACCCAAAATTCATGCACCGAAAATCAGTTTATCGAATCCCTACGAACAACATACCCAGCTACTTAGCTTGGGGGCTCATTTAGAAGCAGTGACCTGCGGTGTAGTACACCCCTGCGATGAAGAATCATTGCGCGGTGCGATGGATGCACAACATGCCGGCTTAATTAACGCCATCATCATTGCGCCAGAAAAGAAAGTACGTGCTATCGCTGAAAAGGCAAACATTGATTTAACCGGCATTCGCATCATCAACGTTCAGCATAGCCATGAAGCGGCTGATGTGGCTGCCAAAATGGCGGCTGATCGTGAAGTTGAAGCACTGATGAAAGGTAGCTTGCACACCGATGAATTGATTCATGCCGTCGTTATGCAGCCCAAGCTACATACCGGTCGCAGAATGTCGCATGTGTATCGATTTCAAGTGCCTATGTATCCTAAGCCGCTATGTATCACCGACGCTGCATTAAACATTGCACCTACTCTGGCAGACAAAGTGGACATCGTAAAAAATGCCATAGACTTTGCTCACATCATGGGCATTAACGAACCCAAGGTCGCCATATTGGCAGCGGTAGAAACCGTCAATCCAAGCATGCCTTCCACATTAGAAGCCGCTGCGCTGTGTAAGATGGCAGATCGCGGACAAATCACCGGCGGTCTACTCGATGGCCCTCTCGCCTTCGATAACGCTATCTCACCGCAAGCGGCTGAGTTAAAGCATATTCAATCACTGGTCGCGGGTCAGGCCGATATTTTGGTGGCACCTGATCTTGAAGCCGGCAATATGATGATAAAACAAGCCGAGACTTTTTCTGAAGCCTACGGTGCCGGTGTGGTGTTAGGTGCGCGCATTCCGATTGCGTTAACCAGTCGATCAGATACAGCGATGGCCCGCTGTGCTTCTGCGTTGCTGGCGAAATTGATTGCTCACCACAACCGACAACATCAATCGTGAGTATCTTAGCGGTTAACGTCGGCTCTTCCAGCATTAAATTCGCGCTCTATAGCGTGCGTGAAAAAAATGTAGGTGATGCAGAAATGAGCGGTGCCATTGAGGGACTAGAACCCTCAGGTCACGCGCGCATTCAATGGGCATCCAAAGGTGAGGCAAAGCACAACGAGACAATTGCTATCGCTGCTGAGCAAGACCCGTTTGAAGCTGCTCTCTCTAGACTAAAACAACTACTTCAAACCGATTACTCGCATATCACCCTACAGGCTATCGCGCATCGCGTTGTGCATGGAGGTACGTTGTACACAGCGAGTATTGTCGTGACTCCGGAGGTACTGAGTCAGCTGGCCACATTGAATTCTTTGGCACCTCTGCATCAACCTCATAACTTGGCCGGCATTGCAGCCTTCACCGAATCTTTTCCACAATTAAAACAAGTCGCATGTTTTGATACAGCATTTCATCGCACGCTTTCACCGTTAGAAACCACCTTTGCTATCGACCGAAAACTGACTGACCAGGGTATTCGACGCTTTGGTTTTCATGGTCTGTCCTACCAATACCTGAGTCAAATCTTGAAACAGGTCTCGCCTCGCTCAACAGGGCGAACCGTGATGGCGCACTTGGGTAACGGCGCAAGTCTCTGCGCCACGACTCAACACGAAAGTCGCGCTACGACGATGGGTTTTTCAGCCGTTGATGGATTAATGATGGGAACACGCAGCGGCGCACTTGATCCAGGGGTTTTGTTATTTTTACTAGAGCAAGGCTGGGATCACGACGCGATAGAAAAACTGATTTACAAACAAAGCGGCTTACTAGGTGTGTCGGGCGAAAGTGCAGATATGCGAGTGTTATCGACCTCGAACTCCGAAGCCGCTCGTTTTGCGATAGATTTGTTTACTCATCGAGTGGTGCGCGAGATTGGCGCACTCACAGCCTGCATAGAGGGTCTGGATGTTCTAGCCTTCACCGGCGGCATCGGCGAACACGACGCGGATTTCCGATCCAAGGTCGGTCAGTCATTAGCCTATCTGGGCGTATCCATGGATAGCGCACGTAATCAACGGGCGACTGGTGAAACGGTGCAACCGATTCATTCCGACCTTAGCAGCGTTGAAGTATGGGTGATTCCAACAGATGAAGGCCGTGTGTCAGCCCAAGAAGCGATGGCACTGCTTTGAACTAAACGGTGTATTTACTATTTCAATACTGAGTGATCATTTTTCTTGATGATCACATCAAGATGCGGCTGAAATTTCGTGCGGCTTACGCCCCACCCGCTCAAGAATCGCTCAAACAACGCTTGTTCTTGCGGCGCTGCATGTCCGTCAGATAAAAGGGAATCCGCGATATTCAACAAGATACAAATCTTTTGTGCGTCATTCAGCAAATTCGCACTAGCAGAAAGATAGTCATCAAACGTCGTGGCTTTGCCGTAGACCATAGCATCGTCTAACAAACGCTCATCACCATGTAGGTTGGCGAGCAACACACCAAACTCTTCTTGTTCAATAGCGCCATCAGCTGATGTCATAAACAGCAATCCCACAGCTAAGGCAATGCGAGGATTGAGTTCTGGGGTTTTACCTTTAAAAACATCAAATAACCCCATGGTCAATCTCCTTTGCTGAGATAGTCAAAAATCAACGTTACATCATAGTAAAGATTATTTTTCAGCGAATGCCCGTTCAATCACGAAGTCACCCGGCTTACTAGTACTACCTTCATTAAAGCCGCGCTGTTCAAGCAGCGACTTTAAATCTTTCAGCATTTCTGGACTACCGCAGATCATTATCCGATCACGTTCACGATCAAAATCTTGTTCACCGATATCGGTAAAGAATTTGCCTGAGTTGATTAAATCCGTAATCCGACCCTGATTGGTAAAAGCTTCGCGTGTCACAGTAGGATAGTAGACCAGCGCATCTTTTACGATTTCGCCTAAGAATTCATGATTCGGTAATTCATTAGTCAGGTAGTCGTGGTACGCCAGCTCACTGACAATACGCACGCCATGAACTAAATAAACTCGTTCAAATTTTTCGTAGGTATCGGGATCGCGAATGATAGACAGAAAAGGAGCCAATCCCGTTCCGGTAGAAATAAGATACAAATTCTTACCCGGCAAAAGGTAATCGATCAGCAATGTGCCGGTAGGCTTTTTGCCAACGATGATCTTGTCGCCCACCTGAATATTTTGCAAAACAGAGGTCAGCGGGCCGTCGGGCACCTTAATACTTAAAAATTCCAGATGGTTTTCGTAATTGGCGCTAACAATGGAATACGCACGCAACAAGGGCTTACCATTGATTTTTAAGCCTATCATCGTGAAATGACCATTAGAAAACCGCAATGATTGGTCTCTGGTGGTAGTAAAACTAAACAAACGGTCCGTCCAGTGCTGAACTGACAAAACTTCTTCTTCAATAAACGCGCTCATACGATATTTTGGGCCACAAAAAGAACAATTTCCGTAAGCATACCAAAGAAAAACCCGCCAGCTGAAAAGGATGGCGGGTTTAGGTACTCGGAGAGTGCTGCCCGTAATCCACCGTAGATAACAAGGCTCAGGCAGTGAACACACTGTATCCCCGGGGTCGGAGATGCACAAGGAATAATTTTTTATATGGTAATGCTGAATTTAATTGCACTTCGGCCGACCTGACTTAGTGTTCATCGTTGAACCACAAGTAAGGTTCTAAAGCGTAAATGTGGTGAATGTTTGCTTCCCTACATCGAACCAGTGTAAGCCGCATTGCCGATAAATTCACGTTTAGCGTCTTCGATAGGCGCAGCTAAATTCTCTTGATTACTGGATTTATTTACCAGATTTCGGAAAACCACAGGGACACCATCGAGTTTGGATCCCATATATCCCGTGCTGTATTGCTGAATTTTGGTACGAGACAAATCATGAAAGGTCAAGGTCGCCAGCTGGGTCTTTTCTATCTCGGTCTTCTCTGCTTCAGGATCAGGTACCTTTCCCGTCGTGGCAATCTGAATAGCTAGATTTTTTGCCTCCGTATCTAACTGACCGGTGCGATCTTTACCGCTCTTGCAATTGAACGTCGTACCTCCACCCATAAGAAAACTCAAGACAGCAATACGAGAAGCAATCTTATACGGATCATTACCGGCTGTTTTGTATTTGTCGCCTAGATAGATATCCGTTATTTGCTGCCCCAATTGAGTGGCCACACTGATGTTATGCTCGATCTCGGCTCGTTTATCGGGAGAGAGCTCATTTTCTAAAAGCTCAAATTGCTCTTCTAAGTAGGTATCCAACATCGATTGTTCATCAGGGCTAGATTTATCAATACCTAACATCGCATTCAATGATTCGTGATTAATCTCGGCATTAGAGTATTCAAACCCACTCACCACTTCACCGATCACCGGTAGATTAGCGAGCTTATTAAAGGCATTGATGTTGACTCCAAAGTTGAATGCAATAATCTTTGCAATCACTGGTTTTCCGTTCACAAACAAACCACCTGCATCAATTTCATTTTGTAGATCTTTCCAAGACTGCACATGAATATCCATCATCTCTTGCTCGTTGAATCCATCCATACCAGACTTGTTGAAAATTTTCTGGCGCAGGCTATCCGGTGAAAGCAAGGAGATAGACGAAAAATTAATCGGTTTGCCTGCGGCTATGCGCTTAGCGAATTCAGGATTACGTTGAATTTCAAGAAGAAAGGTCACACGTGCACGATTTAACGCTCCTTGTCGACGGAGAAGATGCTGCAGAGGTTTGCTATTAGTCGCTATGCGCGCAAGTATTTCATCATTTTCAGCTGATTTAATCGATAAAATCTTTTTCGCTAAGCCCTGGGCTGCCGATAATTGAACACCACGACTGGCACCGCTAACGTCAATACCGTTTTGTTTGAGAATTTTTTTACCATCGCTTGTTTCAAGCAAATACTTCGTCATCACATCGATAGCTTCAGTGTGCAGAGTATTTGGCAATTTAGTTGAATCAATAGCATCTGACGCTTTTACATCAGAATCGCCTAGCTTTACTTGTGTTGGCGAATATGAATCGGCACCAACGAGATCGCGGGTCAATGCGGCCACGTCTTCAGCGGATTTCTGCTTTAGAGATTTTTTATTTATTCCATACGGATCATTCACCCCGGTTCGCGTGCCAGCAAAAACCTCTTTGCCTTCAATAGTGGCGGATGTGTGAGCGGCCATCGTTGAGTTTTTTGTTTCTTCGATACTACGCGACCGTATGCCTCCAGTTGTAACTACTTTATTTCCTTGCGCATCAATCGTATCTTCGTTTTTTAAATCATCAAAATTATCTGGCTTTAACGAGGAATTTTTAGACAAGATCTCAATCTTACTTTTATCCGTCATAACAGTCCCCTGGCAGGTAAGGTGGGTCGTAACTTTCGCCGTTTCGACTCGACCATCAGGGGTTATTCCCACTGGGAGCAAAATCACTGTATTAACTGGAGCCCAATCCTGATGACGCAGTGTTTGATCAAGTGCCTTACCAAAGGCAGCTCGAGCATCGCTGATGCCTTCCGCATTTTTCATTAATTCCATCAACACCATACGTTCCGAAAATTCAGTCGTCTTAAGTGACTTGGCTACCTCATTAAGATCGTCAGTGCTTTGAGCAGCTCTTAGCTGTAGGCTGAGTAGATTTGTACTTTTTTGAAGTATCGTTTTTTGTTTAGCAGCCTCAAAAGGATGGAGCTTCGCTAGTGGTCCTGCGATCTCTGCTTTACCAAGTAAGGTTGGACCATCATGACCCTCGGGATGATTACTAATGCTAGCAATGTGGCTAATACGTGCATCAATAAATCCTAGTAAATTTTGATTAATTGCTTTGCCGCTTTTATCTGTCGTCGGTATAGCTGACCTGGCCGCTTGTAATTCGAGTGTTTTAGCGATGCAGATATTTTTGACTGCAGTCGGTGACTGATAATTTTCTAGTAATGCCAGCATACCTTCCAGAGATTGCTTGGTTTCTTGAAGATCAGATTTTTCTTTTGTCCGTATATCTTGCATCGATAATTTAGATAAATCAGCACTACCCACCTGTTTAGCTTCACTATCAATTTGCTGCAACGCCTTTACGACTTCAGTAATTTGTGATTTACAACTACTAATCTGATCAGCCAAAGGCTTACCGGGAACCATGCCTTTGAGAAGCAACACATTGGCCTGCTCTGAAATCTTAGCTCTTTCAATCATCGACTTATTTAATGCGTGAGCATGTCTTTTTGTGCGGTTTCCACTGATCCTACTTTTAGTCGGTATTTGCTGTTCTATCTTTTTACTGACTTCAGAGGTCAGTTTTTTTGATTTTGTTTTCAGTTCTGAACGTAAGTGATTTTTTTTTATAACCTCTGGTGTAGATGTATCTTCTTTAGACGCTTTGATATGGGACGTCTTGTCTAGCAGTTTGGGAAGCATATCAAGTTTTGCAGACGCCTCTGCAAGATCAGCTGCTGAAAACGTTGTGCCTACGGCCTCGTCAGACTCCATGTGCTCTAGTAAGCCAAGGCTGGTTTCGATCTCTTCAAATGCCCTATCGTGGAATTGTCCGCCCTCACCTTGCAGATTCTCACGCTTAACTTCTAAGTCATCAATAAAACTGCTTGCCTCTGCAACGACTAGAGCACTTTCAGATTTTTTTACTTTACTACCACTCGCTGCAGTAGCAGACTTTGATGCGTTGTGAATCGGTGGCTTAGGAATGGGTTTGGGTGCTGCTTTTATAGGCGTATGCTGAGGCGCTGATAGTGCGATTGTTATTGGCTTCATAGATGGCTCGCGTCGGCAGTGTTAGTACATGGCCCGTCTTTGCGCGAAAATTATTTAGCTAATTTGATCCCGCGACGTATTAACGGACCTTGTAACAAATAGTTTTTAGTCTAAGCATTGATGATGCTTAAAACAAAACAGTACTGCACTACGCGATGTACCATAGGACTGTTGTAATCTGGCTCTGGCCCCTTCCGCAGATGATCTGACTTAGCCTCAGGAAATCACCCGCATTGTTTATTCGAAAAAAAGACTTACTCAACAAAAAATGATGTAATAAAAAATCATATCGGGAGCATTTACGTCATTTTGACAACCAACAAATTTAATTTGATCGTCACGTGATAGGGTGAGCTGTGTCGTCAATAAAGCCATCTTGGTTTCATACGATCACACAACAGGAGTAAATCTTATGACACAGCAATCAACCACTCCCAACAATCCGAACGAAAAAGCGACGACTCCAGCAGCGACGCCCAGCACTCCCGAAAAAACTCCAGCACCTGCGCATACACCAGAAGTGAAGAAAGCAAGTGACCAAAAAAATTAACGTCCCTTTCCTACTGAATGATCGGAGGTCGTGATGGCTAAAGGACAAAAGCGCGGAAATAAAGAACCGAAAAAACAAAAACAGCCAGATAAAGTCATGAGTTTTGTATCCGCTGCCTCAGTTGGTAATGCAAAGACAAATACTGCTCGAGCCACGGAGAGCGCTGCAAAAAAGGTGGCGTCTTAAGTACCCACCTGCTTTGAATTGGCTTCTTCTTAGGCTGTCGAAAATGGTTTGATTATTTTTGCAGAAAATTAAGTCGTTTGAATCAGTAATCAATGCCCTCTGCACTTATCTGCCGAGGGCATTTTCTTTTTTCTAATCCTCGTTGCTGCCGAACTCCACCTTTTATTACCCGATTGGACCAGACTACCCTTCGCAACTTAGAATCAAATCACTTTATACTTACTTTGGTTTTCTTAGTGCTAGCTTTTAAGCTCTCGGTGCTTAAGAGCATACAATCGCTGAAACGCGAGCTAAAATTGAAAAAAATTATCATCATTGCAGGACCTAACGGCGCTGGCAAGACTACGTTTGCCCGTGACTTTTTACCTGCTGAGGCCCAAACACTTCGATTCATCAACGCCGACTTAATTGCTGCTGGTTTGGCCCCTTTCAATCCAGAGTCTGCATCTTTTAAGGCTGGGCGGCTGATGCTTCAAGAAATTGATGATTGTGTGGATGCCGGTCATAGCTTTGCCTTTGAAACTACGCTCTCAGGCTTGTCCTACTTGAAAAAAATCACGGTCTGGCAACATCTCGGGTACCAAGTTAAGCTGTGGTTTTTGTCATTGCCTAATGAAGATATTGCTGTATCAAGGGTTGCCCGCCGCGTTCTACAAGGTGGGCACAACATCCCTGAGGATATAATTCGCCGAAGGTTTAAAGCGGGTTTAGAAAATTTCCATAAGCGCTACAGCAAAGTTGTGGACTCGTGGGCTTACTTTGATAGCTATACCCGCCCAACCAAATTAATCGACTGGAGCAACAAATGAACCCTAAAGATATCCGTACATCATCTGACCCAGATTTAGCTGGTTCGTATGATGCGATGCTTCGTGCAGCTCGCTCTGCAGAAGATCTTGCTATCAAAACCAACACTAGCATATTGGTTTCGATAAATGGCAAAGATGTTGGGTTGACTGCTGCTGATTTAATTAAAAGGCGTGAAAAAGAAGCACCTCATTAGTAGGTAATGGCCATGATGATCGAATAGCCAGCTTTACGCTGGCTTTTTTATGCGCCTTACTTTAATCAATTAAAATTCTTCCACACAATAATTCAGCCAATGGATGTCAAACGATTAAGCGCTCAAACATTACTACTTATCATCCAATTATTTGAATAATAAAATCCGGAGACCACCATGCGAACTAGATTAATACGTGTACTACTTAGCGTCACGCTAGGGCTTGGCTTTATAAACCTTGCGCAGGCCATCACACCTGAACAAATCATAGCGGCGCTCAAACGCCCTGAAAACAGCACCGGTAATATCGCCGATGCGGTTGAAGAAGCCACGGGAGCGCGTGGCTGGATGTCGGCCGACATGAAACCTATTTATGACTCACGTATCGTCGGACGGGCCGCCACCGCACTTATGCGTCCAGTATTAAAAAATGACACGCGCAAATACCCGAATCACATTTTGGATATTTTGGATGAGGCGCCAGCGGGCTCGGTGCTGGTGTATGTGATGCAGGATGGATTAGAGATTGCCGCAATGGGTAATTTAATGGGCACAACGGCGAAGGTGCGCGGACTGGCCGGTGCTGTTATCGATGGAGCTGTGCGTGATATTTCTGAGCTCAGACGCCTGGAATTTCCAGTCTGGTCGCGCCGCGTCAGCCCCGCTACGTCGGTCGGCAGAATGATAAGTGTCGATAAACAGATCCCGGTTAAATGCGGCGAGATCATGGTGCACCCTGGGGATTACATCGTGGCAGATGCCGATGGTGTGGTCGTTGTACCGACCGCAGCGGCAGAGAAAGTGATCGAATTCTTAAAACAGTACGATGACAAGGAATCGAAAATGATTCCTATCATTGAGCGCGAAAAATCTATGCGCAAAGCGCTGGAACAATACAACCGCTATTGATAATGCTAACCCTTCGTTGACGAGGCAGGACAGTGCTTTATGTCGTGCTGAATGTCATACTTTATAACTGCGACCTGACTCGTTAACGATGGACGGAATTGTTCTTAACTTTCTTCTACGCTTTTTGGCTTGAAGTAAACGCAGCGAACCTCTTTAATATCACCACTGGTTTGAATAGCCGTCGCAGCGACCTGGCAATCGGCACGATCCAAGTGATTTGACACATTAATTTCTGACTGCAGCGAAACCACAAAAACAAATAATCCAAACATTTTCTTCTCCATTAAACTGACTCTAGTACTTACTGTAATGCACAACCCACTGTCAAAGCAAATGGAGTGGATTGCTTTAATACTAATAAAATAATCAGCTAGAATGCGCCGCCGAATCACGCGGTGGCTTTAGTCACGTCAAAACCTCACATTTCGACCCCAAAACCCCCATGACGCAAACGATCAATGACGCACTGGAGCTGGCGCAACGCTGGTCATCTGCATTTAGTCTGGCTGATGTGAATGCGGTGATGAGCCTGTTCGCACCGGATGCTGTTTTTTTAGGGACAACCAGCAAAGCTATCGTTGCAGGCACTGAAGGCATCAAACACTATTTTGACAATAGCCTATTGGGATCTAAGCGCTACGTCTCTGTGCTTACGGATATCCACGTCACTACGTTGAGCGATGACATGGCCATGGTTACCGCACTCAACACAATAACCATCACGGAAAATGATCACTCAGACGATGTGCTGGGTCGCTTAAGTATCGCTGCACGGAAATACGAAGGTAAATGGAAGATCGCGCATTTTCATCGCTCTGCCATGCCAGAATAATCGCGCAGCGATTCAGTGACTCCAATTAATCGTTCTTGATCACGATACTGGGGAATTTGCTACTCAGGTCTTTGGCTTTTTCAGCGACCTTTACAGCAAGCTTGCGCGCGATCTGTTTATAAATCTGCGCTGTCTGTCCATTCGGATCAGCGACGACAGTGGGTTTACCCGAATCAGCCTGCTGACGAATCGACATCGTTAATGGCAAAGCCCCAAGAAAATCAACGCCATACTCTTGGCACATCTTTGCACCTCCGCCCTCACCGAACACAGCTTCGGCATGACCACAATTGCTGCAAATGTGCGTGCTCATGTTTTCAATGATACCGAGTATAGGAATGCCGACTTTTTCAAACATCTTTAAACCTTTGCGCGCATCGAGCAGCGCAATATCCTGCGGCGTAGTGACTATCACCGCACCCGTGACCGGAACTTTTTGCGATAGCGTGAGTTGAATATCGCCGGTACCGGGTGGCATATCTACGACTAAATAGTCTAAATCGCGCCAGTTGGTTAGTTCTAAAAGCTGCTGCAAAGCCTGAGTAACCATAGGGCCACGCCACACCATGGGCTGATCTGGGTCGATCATGAAACCAATCGAAGCCACCTGCACGCCATAGTTTTCTAAAGGCTCCATGGTTTTACCGTCATTCGAGTCGGGTTTGCCAGTCACACCCATCATCATCGGTTGTGATGGGCCATAAATATCAGCATCGAGCAAACCAACCGTTGCACCTTCTGCTGCCAACGCTAACGCCAGATTGACAGCGGTAGTGGACTTACCGACACCACCCTTACCTGAAGCTACAGCGATGATGTTGCGAACATTGGGCATCAATTTGACGCCACGTTGCACGGCATGCGCTACGATTTTCGCAGATACATTAATGCTGACCTTACCCACACCGGGAATCGCCTGAATCGCTTTAACGGCGCGCTCACGCAGCTCATCTAACTGACTTTTAGCGGGATAACCCAGCTCGATATCGAGCTCAACGTCAGCACCATTAATTTGAATATTTTTGGCCGATTTACTACTGATGAAATCTTTGTCTGTGTTCGGGTCAATAACCTGCGACAAAGCGCCACGCACAAGTTCAAGGGTGATGCTCATTACTTCTCCTGATAAATAGAGCGCTAAGGAAAGACTGCATTAACAGCGCCTCCCTAAGTCTAAACGACTGCCCCAAAAACGTCAGAGGGCAGGCACAAAGGCCCGCCCTCTGTACGACAACTAGCTATCGTTTATTTAAAGAGTACCGCTGATTTTTGCAGCGTCACCCAAATGCCATACGCTAATGGCAGACCGACGGCCAACCAAGCTATCGGTGCAATCGCTGCATTGCTGCTGCTTTCGCCACCGCTACCTGTTGTTGCTGAAGCCAGCGTACGCTCGTGTGCCAATTGTTTTTCATGCGCGAGTTCGGCATCGGTCATGAAGTATTTATCAGCAACAGGACGCACCAACAAGTTAGCGATCAGACCAACCACCAACATCGCTGCCAGTACATAAAAGATCGGACCGTAAATTTGATCGAATGGAATTTTTTGCTCAAGTCGAACGTCATGCATGTAGTTGACTACGACCGGTCCCAAAATACCTGCAGTTGACCATGCGGTGAGCAAACGGCCATGAATCGCACCCACAAATTGTGTGCCAAACATATCAGCCAAATACGCTGGAATTGTCGCAAAACCGCCGCCATACATAGACGCAATAATACAAAAACAAAAAACGAAGATCGGCAGTGATTTCCAACCTGCGGCGGTCGCTGCCAGTACATACATGGCTATACCGAGAATAAAGAAAATAACGTAGGTTGGTTTACGTCCCAATTTGTCCGAGGACGAGGCCCATACAAATCGTCCACCAATATTGAACAAAGAAATCAAACCTACAAAGCCCGCACCAATCGCTACAGCGCCAGCGAGTAATTCTTTATTTAATTTGAGGTCCGCAAATCCAATATCAGGTTGACTAATCAATGCGCCGGCAAAGGTTTCTTGCAACATCGGTGATGCAGCGCCGATGATACCGATACCCGCTGATACATTCATGCAGAGAATCACCCACAGCAACCAAAACTGCGGAGTCTTATGCGCATTTTTAAGATGAACATGATGCGCTGCAATCATGGCATTCGTGGTGCTCGCTGCAGGTGGTTCCCAACCGGCAGGTTTCCAACCTGTTGCTGGAACACGGTAACCAAACGCACCGGCAAACATGAACACGGAATACACAATCGCCAAGGTGACGAATGTTTGCCAAACACCGGGGTCGCCCGGAGTCGCAAATTTACCCATCAACAGCGTTGCCAGCGGTGAACCTATCATCGCGCCACCACCAAAGCCCATGATGGCCATACCGGTCGCCATACCGCGACGGTCGGGGAACCATTTAATTAGCGTTGATACGGGTGAGATATAGCCCAAGCCTAAGCCCACACCGCCAATCACGCCTGAGCCTAACCACATCATCCAGAGTTGATGTTGATGGACACCGAGGGCAGAAATCAGCAAGCCGCCGCACCAGCAAACGGCGGATACAACACCGGCTTTACGTGGACCAGCGCGCTCTAACCAACCACCCCAGATCGCGGCTGAACAACCCAGCAAAACGAAAAAGAGTGTGTACATCCAGCCCAGATCAAATTGGGTCCAGTTACAGTCGGTCGCAAATAAGGCGCGTCCGGTACCTGCCAGCTTGTCGCCGAAGGTAGTCGCGCCGGCAGCACAAGCCGCTAGCGGCGTGCCATCTGGGCCTATCAAGGCATTACCCAAGGGCTTCCAGAACACGGAAAAGCCATAGGCCATGCCAATACAAAGGTGAATCGCTAAGGCGGCGGGCGGAACCAACCAACGGTTAAAGCCGGAGCCAGCGATCGTATTTTCTTTCGCCAGTAAATCTGAAATGCCCATATCTCCTCCTGAGGTTGACCCTTGAAAAGCGGCCTTTATATGATTTTTTTTGCAGTTCTAGTCTGCACCAGCGCAGGTCTGTCTGCTACATTGTTGCGCTTGTCCAGCGCGGAAACTAGCACCGCGCACCCTAATCCGCAATATGCAAAACTTATCATAATGTTTAAGGTCAAGATCAATCCACACTGGGAAATCAAACGAGACCAAGGTAAAGCCTTGGATACGGCCGTTCTTTTGTCGCTGTTACGCGCCATCGAAGAAACCGGCTCAATTGCTCGCGCGGCCCAAGCCGTCAGCCTCTCGTATCGCTATGCTTGGGGTCTATTGCGTGAGGCCGAGGCCTTATTTGGTCACAGCCTAATGCAAACCGGCCGTGGCCGGGGAACGCAACTCTCACCACTGGCAGAAAAACTCATCTGGGCTGATAGACGTGTCACAGCCCGACTCTCTCCTACGCTTGATAGTCTGGCCTCTGAGCTGGAAACCGAACTCGGCAAGACCGTGGGTAGCCACGGCTCAATGATTCGTTTGGATGCCAGCCATGGCTTTGCGGTTGCGGCGTTTTTAAAGCAAGCCGGTGAATCTGGCCTGTCGATTGATCTGCGTTATCGCAACAGCACTGATGCCGTCGCCTCACTCTCTCGGGGTGAATCGGATATGGCCGGCTTTCATGTGCCCTTAGGAGAATTCGAAGCGCCTGCGATGGAACGTTACCGACGTTGGCTTGATCCTAAAACTCATCAACTAATTCATCTCGCTGTGCGCTCGCAAGGCTTATTTGTTAATCCGGGTAACCCTCTTAACATTCAAAGCATCGATGATCTTCCACGCAGCGATGTGCGTTTCGTCAACCGACAAGCTGGCTCAGGGACACGCATGCTGCTTGAGTTGATGATGCTTCGCAAAGATATCTCGCCCGCGCAAATTAATGGTTTCGAAAATACTGAATTTACTCACTCTGCTGTCGCCGCCTTTATTGCCAGTGGCATGGCCGACGTGGGCTTCGGAGTACAAACGGCGGCTGAACGTTTTAAACTTGATTTCATTCCGCTGGTGAGTGAGCGATATTTCTTTGCGGTGAATGCTGAGGTATTGAATCAACCGCACATGAATCAATTAATCTCAGTGTTGTGCTCGTCAGGCTTTCGTCATGTTGTTAACCTGCTACCCGGATATGACGCTACACATACCGGAGAAATACTTACATTAAGCGATGCGTTTGGCGCGTCGTAAAAAACGCAAAACACATCACAAACGGATTGAATGACCCTCTCTACCAACGATATTAGCGGACTGATCGTAGCCGGCGGCCGCAGCACTCGCATGGGTGGTCATGACAAGGGATTACAACTCCTTGATGGACGCCCCATGATTGCTCACATCATCGAGCGGCTTCAACCTCAAGTGGGATCCTTACTCATCAACGCAAATCAGAACCACGACGCGTATGAAGTATTCGGCCTGCCTGTCATCGCCGATCATATTAGTGATTTCGTCGGCCCACTCGCAGGACTGCATGCAGGTTTAAATCACTGCTCCACGCCTTACCTGCTTAGCGTGCCTTGTGATTGCCCTTTTCTTCCCACTGATTTAGCCAGCCGGCTTGGTGATGCACTGGTTTCGTCTGGAGCTGACATCGCCTATGCCGCCACGATCAATCAGAATCAGACAGAACATCACCCAGTATTCTGTCTGTTAAAACGTGAAGCCATGGTCGGGCTAGGTGATTACCTCAGCGAAGGTGGCCGCAAAGTACTTACTTGGGTGTCGGGTCAAGCTCATGTGCAGGTCCGCTTTGATGACTACTCAGCGTTTTTAAACATCAACACACCAGACGATCTGAAAACTATCAATGGGTTGTGCTGAGCTTAGGTTTGAAATGCTTATCGCTGATTCTGAACTTTCCGCGTTGATCACCCATCAAATGACGTAGTTCAGCAATGGTTAACGCACTCACCTCATGCATACGAATTAATAACGATGCGGTGACGGGCAAACGTCGGTGACGTATCTTGCTAATGACAGGTGGTGACACCTCTAGTGCGCGCGATAGCGCTGCATCATTTTTAAGACTCAACTTGCTGATTAATGTCGCCAGCAAACGATCGGGGTCGTAGTGATATTTAGGTTGAATGGTTTGATGTTCCATGGTGTCCTCGAATGAGTTTTAAAGGCAAAGCGATTCTCGCTTCGTGCACTTTATTGTCATTGAGACTCCACAACTTTCGTAGCGCAATGCAAAGATTTACTCTGACCTACTGCGTCAGCGCAAAGGCTCATGAGTAGATAAACATGAGCTTTAAAAAGATCAACACTGTCACTCATTGAGGCCATTTACATTGGTGTGGTGGCCTGACGAACAGTACCTATCCATCAAAACTAACGTGTTGAGCCAGATATCGCTTAGGTGCAAACGCAATGTCACCAACTAGCTCATCCAATAATTGATCGTCTTCCATCACATCGCTAACCTGTTCCGACGTGATTGGAATATTTAGCGTATATCCCGCAGAGCTACCGCAAACCACGCTCGCATAATAACGATTGTCAATTTTAAGAAGCGCATATCTACCTGCTTCGTGCTTCAAGATTTCAGGTGACATTACATTACCCCTTCTAGGCTAAACAAACGGTCGTCTAATACTTCTTCCAGAGCTTGAAACGGCACACCGATACCTTGATCCAAAGGTACTTTATCAACCATCGCTTCCGGCACCCCGCCCAACGTATAGCCACCCGGTCGCCACTCAACGTTGGCACCCTGCTCGCGTCCATTTACTAAACGCAAATTGAGGTCACGCGGGTTCTCGATAAACACCGCAAGTAATTTGGTGTTTCCATTACTCCAGCAACCCGCGGGAATGCCCATCTTTTGCTCAACCACTTTAAGAAGCTCGTGTTGCCACTCGGGAGTTCCTTGTTTTTGACTTGACACTGCCGGATCAGATCGAGCATCCGCAATCATTTCTTTTGCCCATGTAGCCGGTAGTACAAACAAACCCTCGGTTCGACCATGAAAAGCAGAGTTGTTATAGCCAACCGTAAATCTCTCGAGCGCCGGAGGTGTAATGAATGACACGGCACCCTGATCAAACAAACTAAGGTGTTGATCAATGTACGTGGGATCAAGGTACGTTGCCGGATCGGGACGTGCGACTTTAGCTTGATCATGCTGCTGCCACGTAGTCGCGGTTCCCGCTGGCAAACCAATGTCGGTCACTTGATTAAATTTTTCTTGAGCATTCACACCCGGAGCAAAACGTACGTTGGGATGTGGCGCACCGTAATCCCTGACATTTATAGGACTCTGCGCTTGTTGAGCTTTAACTAATGGTGAGGCATTTGCGGTGGCAGGTGCAGCGAATTGGCTGACATTGCTCACGTGGCCGCTCAAGGCACCAATTTTCGAGCCTATCTGATCAATTGCTGAATGAAAAAATGACGACACATCAGACGCTGCACGAAATACAGCCTTCTGCATATCCTGAGTCGCAGTGGCGCCTCCTGTCTCAGCGATGGTTGGCGTTCTAACGCCACCAATCGGATTCACGCACCCTCCTGGTAGCGATGATAAGTGGACGTACCATGCGAGCCTAAATTCGCAGACTTTGAATTGGATAAGGACGAAGAAGATCCATATAAAAGAGCGTCTATAAACTCTCTTATTTCCAGTGCCTTGTCCTTAAAATTAGTCAGCAGGTTTTGGAATGAGACATGATCGAGTGACACAACATCCCGACTTACCAATAGCCCTATCGTGCGAGTCTTCTTATCAAAAAACAGTTGTGTACCTTGGGTGAACGCTACATTAATATTTAGCGCTAGTAATTCTTCATATAAGCGTGAACTCAGCGGTATGGGTACGTTAATTAATTGCGCCACGACGATGACCTGCTGACTTCCCTCAGGGCACGACACAAATAAACCCACCTCATTGTCAGACACCAAAAAACAATTGCCCTGCGAGTCAAGCGATAGGCCACTTCGGCCTTTCCCCAAACTATCTAGCCATTGATTTATCTTTTCCGGTGCATCGTGAATATAGCCAAAAGACATTCCGCTCCCCTTACGCTTTATTTTCAAAGGTCTGTGCGTTCTTGACAGATACGATCTATCAGTCACATTCAGGTGAAATAAATTGTCGTGATAAGGGTGTTCGTCTGCGTAGACGATGTACTACTCAGCGTTGCTTTTTTCGGATAAATTTTCCTTCCTCAAAACATCAACTCAACGAGTCACTGATAGGCAAAGCCGTTTTGTACTTCACCTGTTTGAGGGCAAAGCTAGATTTAATATTTTTGATGCCGGGTATGCGTGTGAGATTGTGAAGAATGAAGCGCTCAAGAGCTTGCAAATCAGGGACAACGATACGCAGCAAATAATCTTCATCGCCTGTCATTAGATACACCTCCATCACCTCATCAAAATGACTTACCGCTTTTTCAAAACACTCTAACGCGGCCGCTTCTTGCTTCTCGAGCGAGACGCGCACGAACACATTCACCTTTAAACCCAGAGCATGCGGATCCACCAAAGCAACGTAATCGGAGATAACACCGTCGGCCTCGAGTTTTTTGACACGCGCCAAGGTGGGCGACGGCGAGAGGCTTACCTTGGCAGCCAACTCCACATTCGTGAGACTGGCATCCTGCTGCAAACACTTTAAAATTTTCAGATCTGTTATATCTAGATTTTCCATCGTTAAAACCCTAATAATTGCCTTTTTACAGCATTTTATGCCGTATAAGTGGACTATGGCAAACTTTTCAGCAGCACCTGCTGAAGAAAATAGACTACCTTTATGGCATTCAATACCCTTTCCTTTTGACTGCCATGGATATGAGCACCCCTGACCATCTGGTCCGCCTCAACGACACAGACGAACAAGAAACCGCTGAATGGATCGCCGCCCTGGAATCGGTGCTGGCGAGCGCAGGCCCTGAGCGTGCTCGTTTTTTACTTTCTAAACTCTCTGCAGCGGCGCGTGATGCAGGTCTGAATTGGCGTGATGCACGCATCACGCCTTACATCAACACCATACGAGCGACTGATGAGCCCGCCTATCCGGGTGGCTCAGATGCGGTTGATCTGGAAGAACGTATCGCCAGTATCTTGCGATGGAACGCGCTAGCGATGGTGGTACGTGCCAACCGCGCTTATGGTGAATTAGGTGGGCACATTGCCAGCTATGCCTCTGCGGCGGATTTATTTGAAGTCGGTTTTAATCATTTTTTCCGTGCGCGCACGTCTGAGTTTGGTGGCGATTTAATTTACTTTCAGCCGCACTCCGCACCAGGCATTTATGCTCGCGCTTTTCTTGAAGGACGAATGAGCGAAGATAATCTCTCGCATTACCGTCAAGAGATACAAGCCAAAGAACGTGGCATTCAAGGCCTTTCGTCGTACCCACATCCTTGGTTAATGCCCGACTTCTGGCAATTTCCAACCGGCTCTATGGGCTTAGGGCCAATCAGCGCGATTTACCAAGCACGGTTCATGCGCTATCTCGAGCATCGCGGATTAATGGCGGCTCAACCGCGCAAAGTATGGGGCGTATTTGGTGACGGTGAGATGGATGAACCGGAGTCCCTCGCGGCATTGTCATTAGCCTCGCGCGAAAAACTGGATAACTTAGTCTTCGTTATTAACTGCAATTTGCAACGACTCGATGGTCCGGTGCGCGGTAATGGACATATCGTCGATGAACTCGAAACACTGTTCGGCGGTGCAGGCTGGAATGTCATCAAATTACTGTGGGGCTCGGATTGGGATCCACTGTTTGCTCGCGATCACACGGGTGATTTAGTCGATGCCTTAAATCGTACGGTCGATGGTCAACTGCAAACCTTTGCAGCGAATGATGGCGCATTTAATCGCGAACATTTTTTTGGTCAAAACCCTGCCCTTAAAGCGATAGGCGATACGCTTACCGATGATGAAATTGATCGATTAAAGCGCGGTGGTCATGACATGCGCAAGATTTATGCGGCGTATCACGCAGCCGCTAATCACAATGGCAGACCGACAGTGATTTTGGCTCAAACTAAAAAAGGCTTTGGCATGGGTGCTGCGGGCCAAGGCAAAATGACGACGCATCAACAGAAAAAACTCGAGCTCGACGATCTGCTTGAATTTCGCGATCGATTCAAACTTCCACTGAGCGACGCGCAAATCGAAAAGCTGGAATTCTGCAAACCCTCGCCCGATAGTGTGGAAATGCGCCATCTGCAAGAGCGCCGTCAACAGTTAGGTGGTTATCTTCCACAACGTATCACCAGCCCAAATCAAATCACGCTACCTGAGCTCGCTAGCCATGCACAATTTGCTTTAGATGCGGGCGGCAAAGAAATGTCGACCACGATGGCCTTAGTTCGCGTGATGGGCAATTTGTTGAAAGATGCTGAACTAGGCAAACATGTTGTACCGATTGTGGCTGATGAGGCACGCACCTTTGGCATGGCCAATCTGTTTAGGCAAGTGGGTATCTATTCTGCGCAGGGCCAGCTGTATC
>JACCEE011377184.1_pt1 | contig 32009 bp, 17 predicted proteins | sample 7449931 | NCBI WGS metagenome assembly JACCEE01 (sample SAMN15323457, study PRJNA562643) | freshwater metagenome | isolation source: river surface water | place: USA:Blue River Watershed | collected 2017-08-19 | reverse complement strand
TTGTTACTCTAGAGCTATCTACACAACCATTGGTATCAGTAACTTTAACCGTATAAACTCCATTACATAAATTATTTATTCCATCGTTTATACTATCTGCAGCTAAAGTATTCCACAAATAGGTATATGGAGAAGTACCTCCGATTGGAGTAACTTTTGCCATACCATTACAATCCCTAATACATAAATTATCTACAGAATCTGTAATATTAGCTTGCAGAACTGCAGGTCCAATTAAATCATATTCCAAAGTATCTATACATCCATTATCATCTGTAACTTGTAAACGATAAGTACCTACACATAAATTTTGTAGTGAATTAGTACTTGGATTACCTGGTAATTGATACCAATTGTAATTGTAAGGAGCTACCCCACCACTGACATTTACAGTTATATCTGCATCACACTCGCCAAAACAAGATACACCGTTTAATACTACTTGATACTGAATACTATCTGGAGGAGAAATTGCAAAACCAATTGTATCTATACATCCTAAGGCATCTTGTAACGCTACTTGGTAATTACCCGAAAATAAATTAGTTTGAAGTGTTCCTGTTGGTGATCCAGGAATCGTAAACCATGTAAAAATGTAAGGAGCTGTTCCGCCAGTTGCACCCAGTTCTACTTGAGCAGCATTTTCTCCAAAACATACGTTAGGAATATTGGTTAAAACTTGAGCTTGCAAAGTAGTAACTTGAGTAACCGAAATATTTAAAGAATCTGTACAACCATTAAAATCTGTTACTACAACACCAAAAGTTCCAATAGTTAATCCAGACACACTATCTGTTGTTAAATTACCTAAATCGTACCAATCAAAAGTATAAGGTGCTTGACCGCCAGTTGGATTTAATTTTATTCTACCATCATTACCTCCAAAACAACTCACCTCGTACATTGTAAAATCAGTTTGTAAAGTATCAGGAGAATTAATCGATACACTTGCAAAATCAATACATCCATTATCATCGGTAACTTTAACCGTATAAACACCATTACATAAATTATTGATTTCATCGTTTATACTATCCGCAGCCAAAGTATTCCATAAATAGGTAAAAGGTAAAGTACCACCAACAGCTGATACTTTAGCCATTCCATTACAATCGGTTACACATAAATTATCCAACGAATCTGTAATATTTGCCTGAACAACCGTAGGCGCATCAATTATAATAGAAGCTGTATCTAAACAATTGTTTCCGTCTCTTAGCTGAACCAATAAAGTTCCAAAACAAACATTACTAACTGAATTTGTTGTTGGGTTTCCGGGTACATTTAACCAAATTAATGATAAAGGTGCATCTCCAGATATAAAATTTACCTCAGCAGTAGCATCACAAATACCATTACAAGTTACCAAGGAAGAATCTTTTTGATAAACAATTTGTTGTGGTTGAGTTAATGAAATAGTTAAAGTATCGCCACACTGAGCAACATCATACACCCGAACATTGTAAGTACCTGCACATAAATTATTTACAGTTGCAGTTGTGGGTGTTCCCGATGCATCATACCAATCGTAAAAATAGCTTCCTAAACCACCTGTTCCAGATACTGTTATGGAACCATCGCATGAATTATAACAACTTAAATTGCTTGTATTATTTACCGCACCAAAAACCTGAGTGGTTTGTATAACTTCTATTTCAAAAGTATCTACACAATTATTTGCATCTGTTAGTTCTACATTATAAAAACCTGCTGTTAAATTAAAAACTGTATCTGTATTTATATTTCCTAAGTCTAACCATTTGAAATTATACGGTGGATAACCTCCTGTAGGATTTAATTTTATATTACCATCGTTGGTAGAGTTACAAGAGATGTGTCGGACAGTAGCATTGATTTTTAAAGTATCAGGGCCAAAAACAGTTGCTACAATAGTATCCAAACAACCATTAAAATCTGAAATTTTAACTAAATAATCTCCAACACTTAAACTATCTGCTCTTGCTCCTATTTGATTTCCTGCTGTAAACCAATTATATTCATAAGGCGCTGTTCCACCTAAACCAACTACCTCGGCCTCACCATCTAAGCTGTAAAAACATAAGGTACTATCCATGGCTATTTGCATACCACTTAAAACTTGAGCTGGCTCATTTATTGTAACTAATCGCGAAATTGAACAACCGTTTGAATCTGTCATTGAAACATTGTATGTTCCCACACATAAATTATTTTCAGTAGTATCTGTTCCTAAATCTGGTGTATTTGTCCATGAAAAACTATAAGGAGTTAAACCACCACTACCTCTAACAGTTGCCGAACCTGTACATTCTCCTTTACATAAAACATCTGTTGTATTTATTATAGAAATTGATAAACTACTTGGATTAATTAAGGGAACATTTATTACACGATTACATAAAGAATCATCTGTTATGGATAAAGTATAATTTCCTGCACATAAATTTGGTATTGAAGCACTTGTTGGATTTCCAGGTATATTTAACCATTGTAACGTTTTTGTTCCTGTACCTCCAAAAGGAACAACTGATAAAATACCATCACAATCATTACTACAAGTGGGCAATCTTGATGTATTAAAAACGTTTAATTGGCTAGGCTGACTAATATTCACTGAGACAGTATCAGCACATTGATTGTTATCTAAAACCCTTACAAAATATGTTCCTGCACAAATATTAGAAATTTGATCAGTTGAAGCATTTCCGAAATTATACCAATCAACGGTATATGGAGCAATACCACCCGAATAGGCTACAGTTGCAGAGCCTATACATTCACCAAAACACTTTAAATCTAAACTATCAATCATTTCAGCTCTAACATGCGTTGGTGGTTGAGTTAAAATAACTGAACTTGAATCTTTACATCCATTAAAATCGGTTACTTCAACAAAAGAAGTACCTGCACACAAATTATTTACTGATGAACTAGTTTGGTTTCCTGCATTGTACCATCTATAAACATAAGGAAAAGTTCCTCCAACCGCTTGCACTTCGGCTTCTCCTGCACAAACCCCAAAACATCTTAAATCCAAAGAATCAATTATGGATGAACTTAACTCTAATGCAGGTTCGGTAATTGTTATTTCTAATGTATCGGTACAATTTATTCCATCTGAAACAGCTAAATTGTATGTTCCAGCACAAAACTGATTGTAATTTAATGTTGTTGGATTTCCTGGTGTATTGTACCACGAAAAATTATATGGTGCAGTACCTCCAGTTCTAGTAACCGTTACCGCTCCATTACACTCACCTTTACAAGGAATACTATTTAAAGTATTTAAAACTAAAGATAAAGTTGGTGGTTCGGTTATAGTTACCTCAACTGTATCTAAACATCCATTTGCGTCGGTGATTTTCACATTATAAACTCCTGCACATAACCCAGTTAAGCTACTATCTGTACTGCCTCCGGGTAAATCGTACCAATCGAAACTATAAGGCCGCACTCCTCCTGATTGAATAACCGTTGCACTTCCATCACAAACTCCCCCACAACTTGCATTACTTGATACCACATTACCTGTTAATAAACCTAATGAAGGTATTTCTATTTCTAATGTATCCCTACAACCGTTATCATCAGTTACTCTAACTTGATATAAATCACCACATAAATTTGTAGCAGTTGGAGTTGTTGGATTACCGGGAACATTTAACCATAAATAAGATAAAACTCCTGTTCCTCCTGATGCTGCAACAGTAATTTCTCCATTACATTCACCAAAACATTGATTAAACACTGTATCAATTAAGGTGGTAGTTATCGAATCTAGTGGCTGAGTTATGATTATAGACGCTGTATCTCTACAATTTTGTGCATCTCTTACTGCTACATGAAAAGTATCTGCACATAATTCGTTTACACTATTGGTAGTTGGAGTTCCTGAAACATTAAACCATGAAAGCTGATAAGGTGTTGTTCCTCCAGTTGTACTAGCTGTTGCTTCTCCGGTACAGGCGTTAAAACACAAAACATTTGTACTGGATGTTATATTTATTTCCAAAGCTGTTGGTTCATCAATATTTACTTGTGCAGTTTCTGTACAACCTCTAAAATCAGTAACAATTACATTATAGGTTCCTGGAGGTAAATTATTTACTGTGGCACCAGTTTCGGGATTAGGTGTGTTTAACCAATTGTAACTATATGGTGCTGTTCCTCCAGCAGGATTAATTCTAATAATTCCATTATCTAAATGAAAACAGGTTACATTAGTAGAATCGTAAGGTAAGGTTAAAATTGCAGGCTGTGTCATGATTAACTGAACAGTATCCATACAACCCCTACTATCTGTAACTCTAATATTATAAGTTCTGGCACATAAATTTGTTGCTCTTGGTGTATTTTGATTTGCTGCATCATACCATAAATAAGTATATCCCGGAGTTCCTCCTGTCACATCTGCTGTTGCTTCTCCATTACAATTTCCGTTACAATCTACTGTAATTACATCTGTAAAATTGGCTTGAATATCTGGTGGTTGGGTAACTGTAAAAACCTGACTATTTGCAACACATCCTGTTGCGTCTGTTACGGTTAATTGGTAATTTCCTGCGCGTAAATTTAAGGCATTTTGAGTTGTTTGTACAGGACTTGTATTCCAACTAAAAGTATATGGTCCTTGTCCGCCAAAAACCGATGTATTTAATCTTCCATCATTACCACCCGGACAAGTAACGTTTCTAGATGAACCTAAACGCAAAACAGTAATAGGAGAAGGACTTGATACTGCGATATCGACTAAAACTTCCTCAGTATTATCAAACAAATCGGTAACAATAACATTGTATAATCCAGGATCTAATTCTATTACTTTATTCGTTCCATCTCCATTTAATGGTGGAGAGTTTGGGAACCAATCGTATGTAAAAGGTCCAACTCCATTATTTACCGTTAATTCAATTTCTCCATCTTTAGCACTGTGGCAACTTACGTTTGTTACGTTTACTGATATATCTAAAGCTAAAGGTTTAAGTAAATTTTTTGTACTAAAACTTGGTGGGGAAAGCAAATTAACGAATTCATTTACACCAAATTTTTGTGGTATTTTATTGCTATGGATGTTTAATAAATTAACTTTTCCTTTAATTTGATTTTGAACATTTTTAGGGAAATTAAATGTTTGTGTTATATATAAACTTGCATTTTCGTCCGATATAAAATGAACTTTTCTATTCGTTTCAACAATTATGGTTTTTGCAAAATTTTTACCCTTTAAATTAATCTGAATATCCGATAAACTTTTAATAACAATTGTATCTTGTAAACTTGGAACACTTGAACTAACTGTTCCCGAAATATCATCTAGCCAATTTTTAGGATTATTCCACTCCCCACTTTCGCCAACCCAATATTTTTTTTGCGCAAAACTTAATACAATACAAAAGCTAAACAATGCAGTTAATATCTGCATTTTATGTTTAATTTTGATATGTTTTATAGTATTATTCACTTGTTTTTTAACGCTTATTTATAATTTAAGTTTCTTAAATATTTTGTTTCTCTAATAAATGATGAAATGATGAATTGGGTTGCATCAAACAAGGATAATCTTTATAATGTTTTGCCCCTTTAATCCACTGCCCACAAGTAACACACTCAAATTTATTTGCTAAATCAAACTCGGATTGATTATAATCAAAACAAATTTCATCGCCTGGTTCAATAGCTTTTATAACTTTTATTTTTTTTTGGTCGATTACAATATTTGGAAAACAAGAATGGTTAATAAATGCCAATGGTGCTTTTACATTTATATGAACACTTGAACTAATTTGAATAGAAGTACGTGTTGGGACATGTATTTCCTCGCCTTCTATTACAAATAAAATTTCATTAACATTATATTGCTGGACTGCAAATAAACCTTGCATCCCATTTACCTCTTTTACAATCATATATATTAAAGCAATTTGTTAATTTTAACTATTGCTTGTTAAAAACTTTACGAAAATAAGAAAAAACATATCAAATAAAGAAAATTAATAAAACAAATATGGGTATAAAGTTATTTTTGTACTTTTACTATTTAAGAAATCAAATCATTTTGATATGCAGTTTAAAGATGTAATTGGCTTACATAAAGCAAAAGATAAATTATTATCGCAGTTTAAACAAGGTAGAGTTAGCCATGCTCAATTGTTTTTAGGTCCAGAGGGCGGCGGAAATTTTCAATTAGCTTTGGCGTATGCACAATTAATCAATTGTAAAAATCCTTCCGAAAATGATTCGTGCGGACAATGTTCGAGCTGTTTAAAATATCAAAATTTTCAACATCCAGATTTAACTTATATTTTCCCAAACAACACTAATGAAAATGTTAAAAAAGATCCTCAAAGCGAACTTTTTTACAAAGAATGGGTGCATTTTTTAAAAACTAAACCTTATTTCACTTTAGAGGATTGGACAGAGGAATTAAACGCCGAGAACAAACAATTGATTATTAATAAATTGGATATTGCTAGTGTTAATAAATTTTTGTCGTTACGCAAAAGCGAAGGAAAATACAAAGTAATTTTACTCTGGTGGCCCGAAAAAATGAACCATGTTGCAAGCAATAAAATTTTAAAAATGCTAGAAGAACCCACTCCTGACAGTATTTTTATTATGGTTGGACATCAAAGTGAAGATTTATTACCTACCATTATCTCTCGTTTACAAATTTTAAATATCGAAAAATTAACTACACAAGAAATTACTAATGGATTAATGAAAATTGAATCCTTACCCGAATCTAACGCAAAAAATATAGCCGCTTTATGCGATGGAGATATGGTAAAAGCGATTAAAATTTCTTCTAATCCAGAATCTGGACTTTTTTACACCGATTTATTTATTCGTTGGATGCGCGCTTGTTACGAGTTGCGAATGGAACATTTAATGGAATGGATAGATGAGGTTAGTAATTTAGGACGCGAAAAACAAAAAGACTTTATAACTTATTGTTTACGAATGTTACGAGAAGTACTTATTAGCAACTATACAGATGGAAGTTTAAATAATATGAACGATGCCGAAAGTAAATTCTCTGTTCGTTTTAGTTTATTTATTCATGCAGGAAACATAAACTTTTTTCATCAAACTTTAAACGAATTAAACGCAGCAATCGAAAGAAACGGCCACCCAAAAATGCAATTTTTAAGCGTAAGTTTAAAAATATGTAATTACCTTAGGTTAAAGGTGTAAAAACAAATTAATTATAAAAGCCACCCAACATCATATCTTTCAATTTAAAATTAGTGATAGAATCTTTTAAAACTGTATCGTTAATTAATTGTATTTTACAATATAAATTCATTACAATATTTGTATCTAAATTCTCAAAATCAGGCTTAATAAAAAACATAAAATCTTTTGATGAAGCAAATCCATTCGTTTCAAATTGATTTATTTTAGAAATAACTTCCTCTTTTGTTGAAAATACTTCAATATAAAATGGCATTCTAAAATTAAAAATACTTGAAATATCTGAGAAAGCTGGATAATTTTCATGAATCGATTTGTTCGTGTAAATTGTGATTGATTTCACTTTATCAACAATTTTTAATTTATCATCGGGGCAAGATGTTGCATTTAAAGTTTTAAAGCCACTATTAAATGCCATTAAAGGATTTCCATTCGTTATTTCGCTTTTAATCGCAATTTTTACATATATTTTATTAAAATCTATTATTTCTAAATTAATTTTTTCGAAATACCCTAAATAGTTTTTAGGGCTACAACATGCGTTAACAATAAAAATTAAATAATATAATGCACACAAAAAACCTATTTTTTTTATCATAACAAAAATCTTAAATTTAACATAGTAGTAATCTGGCTGGGATAAAAGCTTTTTCTTACACTTTCCGATATCCCTAAATCATTATACAATTCAAACAATTCTATTTTGTTTATGGACTGATGATAGTTTAAATTAAAATTTAAACTACAATTTTTATATTCTACAATTTTTACACAATACAAAAAGTCGATACTGAAAAATAAATTTGAAAAAGTATTTTCGGTGTTCAAATATTCATTTTGCTCAACAAATCTTTCTGAATAAATACTTGATATATTTCCTGAAAATCCAAGACCTAAAGTATTTAAAAGTTTATAATTAAATTTTCGATGTAATTCTACACCAAATTTTGTATTTCTAAAATCAATTTTTCGAGTAGCAAAATTATTATCAAAAGGCTGAATTCCAGAAAATGTATTTTTATTGTAAAATCTTTCATAATTTACTATCAATAAATAGTTTTCTAAATCCTCAATTACACCAACTTTAAACCCATACAATTCATTGTGAAACTTATCTTTAGAACTTAACCACAAACGTTGGTTTTGATAATCTTCTATAATTTTTTTAAATTGATTGTTGGTATAAAATTTTGCTCCAATCAAAACCTCTATTCCATCAATACCTTTTGTTGAATTTGAAATAAAAAGTAAAATAAAAAATACAATCCTAAATAATTTTATCATATTTAACAAACGATAAATAGTATTTAGGTTGCCCTTAAAAAAAATCAACCTACGTCATCCCAATATTCACCTTTAGTTTCAATATATCCAACCTAATCTTTAAATTGCTTTTGGGAGCATAAACTTTAAATTGCTAAAGTTTAAAAATTAAAGCAGCTTATTTCTTAATCTTAGCAATTCGAACTCGGAAAGTTTTAATTGGATTTGGGCACTTAAAAGTTTTTGCTGAATTTGTTCTTTATTGATTTGCGCTTGGCGGTATTCTATGTATGTAATTTGTGCATTATTAAACAACTCTTTCGATCTGTTTAAACTTTGGAGAGCGGCTTTTAAGGTTAGTTCCTCCAACTCTATTAATTTTAATTGTGTTTGATACTGGTTAAATACATTGGTAAATTCCATTACAATTTTAGTTTCGGCCTCTTTTTGTTTTTCTTCGGCAATTTGCAATTGTAAATTAGCATTCTCCAAAGCATTTTTTCGTATAAATCCATCAAATAAATTCCAAGTTAAACTAACATTTCCAGTAAAACCCAAAGCATCGTTTTTAAGCAAAATACCCGCATTGGTTTCGGCACGAGAATATCCATATTGTGTACTCATAGATAAAGTTGGCAAATATTTAGATTCCACCAATTTTTTATCTATCAAAGCCATATCCATTTGGATTAAACTTAATAATTTATTGGTATTGTTTTGTTTAGCTTCGTTTAAACCTGTTTCAAAATCGCTTAAAATTTGAATTTCGATAACATTATCTAACTCAAACTTTTTAAAAATATCCTCCGCTAAATAATAATTTAATTGGCGTTTATATAAATCTAAATTTTCGGAATTACGAATAAAATTAGTACTATCTGTAAAATAATCAATTTGAGCATTAATTAGATTCAAAGAATTTATTACTCCATATTCGTTTTGAATTTGCGCCCGCTTAAATCTTTCTCGAGACAATTTAACCGTTTCTTTAAAAATTTTAACCTGCTCTTGCAACAATAAAGTTTGATAATATAATTGTATTACTTGCATGAGGGTACTTTGTATTAAAATATCATTTTGCAATTGGGCGGAAGATGCATTTAATTTAAGTTTATCGTAATTCCTAAACATCGCAAAACCATCAAAAAGTGTGTAAGATAATCTCAAACCTGCATTTAAATCGTTTGAGATAGCTTGAACATTTTTAAGAGGTGGCAATCCTCCTGCAAACTCTAAATTACTATTTCTACTGGCTAAACCTCCACCAGAAACAATATCAACACGCGGTACCATTCCTGCATTTGCAGCTGTTACATTATTTTTTGCTATTTCGGTTTGTTTTTGCGCTATTACAATTCCATGATTATTTTGTAAAGCTTTTTCGATCACCGAATTTAAATTTAAAATATTGGTTTCTTGAGCTTTACTTTGCCAAATCAACAAAAAAAGCACTTTAAACAAAATCCATTTTTGCATAATAAGTATTTTAAAATTCGATATTTTCATTCACTAATTCCTTAACCGCTGGTTCAATTTCTTCACTTTGTTTCCAATTTCCTGTTTTAACCCATAATACTACCTTGCGTAACCAGTTCATTACCATCAATAAAGCTGGTAAAAATATTAAAGTTAATAGCGTTGCAAAAAATAATCCGTAAGCTATCGTTATTGCCATTGGTATTAAAAATTGAGCTTGTAAACTTTTTTCGAAAATTAAAGGCGCTAAACCTGCAATAGTGGTTACAGAGGTTAAAATTATGGCACGATACCTCGAAATTCCTGTTTGATAAATAGCAACTCTATAAGACATACCTGATTTTAAATTTGCATTAAATGCACTAATAAAAACCAAAGAATCGTTTACCATCACTCCAATTAATGCTATTACTCCAAAAATTGAAAAAATAGATAAATTATGTCCGTGGATAAAATGTCCCCATAAAATACCTACGATTCCAAAAACCGACATAATAAATACGGCTAAGGTTTGACTAAACGACCTAAAGGTTAGCATGATAATAGAAAACATTAATATAAGTATGATTGGACCAACAATTTTTATACTTCCAGCAGTTTTCCCAACTTCTCTAGCTTGTCCTTCCTGACTGTAACTCACATCCGGAAAATCTTTTAAAATATTAGGAATAACTGTTCCGTTTAACATGGCTGTTAATTGCGCCGATGAAGTTTTGTTTTCGTCGATAATATCCGCCTCAATTAAAATCGTTTTCTTTCCATCAATATGTCGGATAGAAACCACTCCCCTATCTTGCACAACATCCGCAATATCCTTTAATAAATACTCGTTATTTTTAAATTTAATACGCAAATTTTCCACATCACCCAATTTTGATCGACTTTCCATGTCGTATCTTACCCAAACTTTTACCTCATCTAAACCGCGTTGTACACGCTGTACCTCAAAGCCAAAAAAAGCATAACGTACTTGTTCCATCACGTCTGCATAACTTAAACCTAAAGCTTTGGCGTTGTTGTTTAAAACTATGCGTAATTCTAAAGTACCTTTTTCATCCGACGATTCAATATTGGTAAGTGTTCCTAGTGATTTTAATTCATATAAAAATTTGTTTTTTACCACATCTAAATCTTCATCATTTCTGGAGAAAAAAGCAAAAGAAACTGCCCTTCCAAAAGGTCCACCGCCACTAACCGAAAGCTTTTCTTTATCAGGTATATCTTGAATTTGAGATAAAATTTCATTCCTAATTTCATCCGTTGTAATACGTCTTTCTTCAGACGGACTTAAAACCAATCTTAAATCGGCTTTATGCGTAGCTTTATTCATAGATTTTTCGAAACCAACAATTACATCACTTCCTTCTTTTTGTTTAAGTCCCTCATTAATTCCTTTAACTTTATCCTCCACATAATCAATCCAAAAAGAAGTAACTTTTTCGTTAGTTCCCGGCTGCATATCCAAATTTACCTGCAAAAATTCGCGTTGAATAGCTGGAAAAAATGAAAACTTAACTAAGTTAGATTTAAGTAATGCGGTGGATATAAATAATATAACCACAAAAACTCCGATAGTTACTAAAGGTGTTTGAATAGTTTTATTTAATATTGGTTCATAAAATTTTCTTCTTGTCCAAACTAAAAATGCATTTAATTTTTTAATTATAATATTTGGATTTTGCTGCGTTTTTAAATTTAGCGCTTTGGAATGCGCAACATGCGTAGGTAGAATAAAAATTCCCTCAACTAATGAAAATAATAATGTTGCAATTACTACAAATCCCATTTCCACAAAAAAGTCGCCCATGATACCATCTAAAAAATAAAATATCGAAAACGCAACAATTGTAGTTAAAACCGCCGAAAACACAGCCGGCAAAACCTCTAATGTACCATCAATTGCAGCTTTTGCAGGCGATTTACCCATTTCGAAATGCTGAAAAATGTTTTCGGAAATCACAATACCATCATCCACCAAAATCCCAATAACGATAATCATCCCAAATAAAGAAATTACATTAATCGAAATATTCGCAAACGAAGCCAAAATAAACATTCCCGCAAAACTTATAGGAATACTAAATGCCACCCAAGAAGCGATTCTGGGATGTAAAAACATAGATAAAAATATCAAAACCAAGAAAAAACCTACAATTCCATTATCAGTTAACAAATCTATTCTTTCTCTTAAAATTTTCGAACGATCATTTACAATTACTGCCTCTACAGTGCTATTTTGTTTATTAAATTCTTCTACATATTTTTTCGTTTTCTCCACAATTTTCAACATATCCTCATAGATAGTGTAATTCACATCCACAATAATTGCTGTTTCGCCATTGTACTTTTTTAATATTGGAGAATGTTCCCAATCGTCTTTAACTTGTGCAATATCTTTTAAATACAATACAGAACCATTTTCGGATGTACGTACAGGAATATCTAATAAATCTTTACCTTCACGACCTTTATTATAAGAGCGAATTAAAAAATTTTCCTTGTCTCCAACTATCTCACCACCAGTAAGTTCTAAGCTGTTTTTACGAATCGCCAAAGCAACTTCTCCTAAAGAAATATCATATTTTTTAAGTTGTTTTTTAGATACCGAAATTTCAATTTCTTCATTCGGAAATCCAGATAATGTAACTTTAGAAATTCCATCGATTGCTTTTAAATCCGATTCCACTTTTCGAGCAACTTTTTTAAGCTCTTTTAAATCCATTTTACCAGTTAAGGCAAAATTAATAGCTGATTGTGGAGGCTCGAATATATAAACCGCAGGAGGTTCCATTCCATCAGGAAAAGAATTTATTCTATCTACCTCATTTTTTACATCCTGTAATATAGTTTCCGTTTTATAATCGCTACTCACTTCAATTGTAACCGTACCTAAGTTTTCGGTAGAAACCGAAGTAATTCGCTCAATTCCAGCTAAACTTTCTAAATTATCTTCAATTTTTAAAATAACACCTTCCTCTATTTCCTCTGGTGAAGCTCCGGGATAAACCGCCTGAATGGATATAATATTAGATTCTCTTTCTGGGAAAAAAGTTCGTCTTAAACTGTTTAATCCAAAATAACCAAAAATTAAAATTAAAACCATTAATAAATTGGCAGCAATTGGATATTTAATAAAGTAAACTATTAGTTTTTTCATTGTGATTTTTTTACGATTTTACTTATTCTCCAATGTTTTAACAACCATCCCTTCGTACAATCCTTTTAAATTATTTTGCAAAACCAAATCACTGTTGTTTAATCCTTTTACAATAGCTTGTGATTCGTTTTCGAATAAAACCTGAATGTTTTTAAGTTTTAGCTGCTTGTTGTCCACAACATAAATTTTTCCGTTTTGCACCAATTGTCGGTTAACTGCAAAAACATCTTCCCAAACAATCCCTTCGGTAAAAGCACTTACATACATTCCATCTTTTATAGCTTCTCCAGTTACTTGAGCATAAACTTTAACACGCTGAGTTTTGGTATCAATTTTAGAATTAATTCGAACAATTTCCCCTTTCCAAGGTTTTAAAACATTGTTTTGTTTAAAATTTAAAGCTGTTCCAATTTTTAAATAATCTAAATCATTTACGGATACCTCACTTTCTAATTCGTAACTATTTACAGCTATAAATTCACCTAGTTTTTGTCCCAGCCTAACTAAAGTTCCTTTTTGAACATTTACCTCGGTTACTACCCCATCAAAAGGCGCTTCAATTGTAAATTTATCCAATCTTTTTTCCAAACCTTCAATGCTATAATACAAATTCAACAAACCTTTTCCAGCTACAAATCTTTTTAATTTAGGGTTATTTAAAGAAGGTATTGCAGGCAATTTTTTATGTAAATCTATTTGGTTTAAAAAGTTTTCCCATGTATTAAATTCTTCAGGAAAATCTATTTTTATATCCGGAATTAACTGAGAAACTCGCATGATTAATTCCCCTTTTTGTGCTTTAACATTTTGATGAAATTCTTCACCATCTAAACTCAAAATCACCTCTCCTTTTTTAAAAAATTTACCTTCCTTAAATTGTTCATTTTTTAAAATTCCAGATTGTTCAGCAAATAACTCTATCTTATTAGCAGATTGAATTATACCTAATAACTGAATTTCACTTTTTAAATTTTGTAAAGTAACTTTTTCAACCGAAACCACTTTTTCAACCTCATCGGGAGTAAAAGGTTCGGGAACTTGTTTAAATTTCATGATAAAATTAGAGCCAATTAATGCAACAACAATTAGCAAAATTGTTATTATCGAGTATCTTAAAATCTTTAAAAATTGAGGAGAAGCCATAATATTGAAATTAAAAACAGCGCTAATTTAAGTATTAAAATTGTTTGTTTTGTTAATATTTAGCTAATTAATGACAAGCGGTTAAATAGATTTATTAACGATTTCTTTTTAAAATTTTTGTTAATATTTATATGAATTTCTATAGTTAAAAATCCATCATTTTTTTTAATTTTACCTTGTAACTTTTTGAGGGTTACTTTGTTTTAAACTTACCTAACAAATTACTGCCTGTTTTTACAGTGTGAACTTAAATAATTAACTATGAGAGGATTTTATTCTTTATTTGTACTACTTTCAATTTCATTTTTTTCCTTAAAAGCCCAAAAAGTTTGTCCATATACCAATGTAGATTTTGGTAAATCCTACCAATGGCCAACTCATACCAATTGGTTTAATGGTATAAATCAAAAAATAAGTTTTGGTGCTAGTGGAAGTGGAGCAGCATCCAGAACCTCATTAGTTGGACCTGGAATGCCTTACAAATCCTATGAATCAACAGCAACAGCAAGTGATGAAAAAGGTAATTTAGTGTTATTTACCAATGGGGTTAATTTATGGGATGGTAATTTAAATGAAATCCCAGTACCCGGTGGCAGACTATTAACTGGTGCTGAGTTAACTAATGGAGATGCTGGTAGTGCTGTACAAGGGGTTATGATTGTAAAACACCCATTAGATACAAATAATTATTACATTTTTACAACTGATGATGCAATTTTAGGAGAAAGTGGAGGTGTTACCAATGGATTTAATTACTATGTATATAGCAAAGCTACAAATACAGTTACAGCACCAACTAGATTAGGAAATTTTAGATCAACTGAACAAGTAGCTGCTACATGGCATAACAATGGCGTTGATATATGGATTGTAACACATGAATCTGTATTAAATCCTGCAACATCCAGAAAATATTATGCTTATTTGTTAACTTGTGGAGGTTTACAAACAACACCTGTAACATCTGATGCTGGTTTTCAGGTTACACGAAGAAATGTACCAGGTGGTTATTCTAATGAAAGAGCAAGTTTAGTTTTTCAATACACAGATGGAAGCAATACAAATGTACTTGCAGCAGCTACCCATCATTGTGGACAAGGTACTTGGGACCCTGTAAATTCTGTATCAATTTTAAATTTCAATAATTTAACAGGAACTTTTACACATGTTAGAGGTTTAGGCGATGGAACTGTTGCACATTCCAACCCTTATGCTGCCGAATTTACTCCAAATTCCAACCGACTTTATGTTACATTTCAATCAGATCAATGGAGTGGTCCATTATTAGGTAGAATCGGTTATTTTCCAGTTTCAGGAGGAGCTTATACTTTAGTTGCATCTACTACAGGATCTAGAGATATAGGGGTTCCTAAAATGGGTGGAGATGGAAGAATGTATGCAGGAGGATTTGAAAAATCTCCTTACAGCTTTTTAAATTCGTTTACAACTATCTCAAATCCTGAGGGTGCGGCAACAGGAAACACTAACGGATTAGTTGCTGGTGCAGGAACTGTTGGTTATGGTTTACCTAACATGTTTGTTCCTCCTAGAGATTGGTTAGAAATTGTGGATCCAGGTGTGATTACAGATTGTGGTCCAGTGGATTTAAATGTGAACTGGGTTTGTAAAGGTACAGATGCTGAGAATACGCCTTTATACGAAAATTCATGGAGTGTGAAAGATGCGGTAAACACTTCTATTGATCCTGTAACTGGTTTATTTACTGCAAATGGCCCCGGAAAGTATTGGGTGTATAATCAAATTTGTACAATTATCGACAGTTTAGAAATTGAGGTAATTTCATGTAATTGTAATGTTGATGTTAAAAATTTAAATCTAGAAATTTGTCAAGGTGAAAGAATTAATTTAGATTCTTTATTTATTGCAAGTAGCGGAGCTGGAGTTTGGGTAATAGATTCTTTACCTACCAATGCGGCACCAATCAACTTATCTTTTGCAGGAGGAGATACTCTTTTTGTTACAAACAACAATACAACATCTGGAAAATACAAAATAATTTTTAGTATTAATAATAAAGAATGTTACGATTCCTTATACATAACAGTTAAATATCAGCCTGTTGCTAGTATAGTTCCTTTTGGTCCAATTTGTAATGATTCAATTGTAAATATGGTTGGGAAACCAAGGATAGCAAATGATACTACAGGTATTTGGTTAATCAACTTACAACCTAAACTTACCAATGTTTTTGATCCCGCAAATGATAATCACATCATTAATGGAAATAACACAGTTACTTATGCTGTTGCTATAAATGGTTGTTATGATACTACTTCAACCATTGTTAATGTTTTACCTAGAGCCACCATAACAGTTACACCTCAAGGACCATTTTGTTCGGATCATCCAACAGTTACTTTTGCATCTACACCAAATACTGGTACATGGTTTATAGATCAAAATAAAACTATTGGAACCTCTGGAGCCTTTAATCCTTCCAATGCAGGTCCAGGAACCTACAATATTTGGCGTACAATTTCTGGTCAATGTGGGGCTTCAGATACCGTACAGGTAGTTGTAAATCCCCGTAAAGATGCTGCAATCACAACACCTAATACTCAATTGTGTACAGAAGATAATCCATTAACTTTAAATGCTGCATTTGATGGAGGAAATTGGTTTGTTACGGATGTAACTAGGCTAGATAGTATGATCAGAGACTCTGTTAACAACAAAGCCATTTTTGATCCTGCTAAATATGCACCAGGTATTTATACTATTTATTATTTACAACCGAATCCTTGTGGAGATACACAAAATATTGTAATTACAGTTGTTGCTAAACAAAATGCAGAATTTACAACAACACAAACAGTTTTTTGTGCTAGTGACCCTGCTGTAACTTTCGTACCAACAGCAACTGGTGGTGTATGGAGTGGAGCGGGTATAAATGCAACCACAGGTGTATTTACTCCTAGTACTGGAACTGCAAATAGCACTCCTTATTACATATATTATACTTTATCGGGGAATTGTCCGCACAAAGACAGTGTTTTAGTAACAGTACATAGAGTTCCAAATGCTACAATCAATGGATATCCAGCAGCAAATGATAGTTTAACGGTTTGTGTTTTAGAAGCCGACCCTACATTTACAGTAGCAGAAGCTGGTGGTACTTGGAACAATCCGGCTGTTATACAAACAGGAACTAATATTCGAATTGATTTAAATTTGTTAACCAATAATAAAACAACAATGGTTAATAATGTACGATTAATTTACACACAACCTAATCCATGTGAAAGAAAAGATACCGTTTGGATTAGCACTACTAATCAACTGGATGCAACAATAAATCAACCTAATCCAGTTTGTGACAATGTAGATTCGGTTCAAATTACACGTCCAAACAATACAGTTGGTACTTGGAGCGCAAGTTGTGGAAATTGTATAAATGCTACTACAGGAAGATTTTATCCTAAAATTTCTGGTGATGGTACTTTTGATATTACCTATACTATCCCAGGAAGTTGTGGTGATGTTGACACCAAACAAATTGTAGTTAATCGTACACCAGACCCAAGTATAACTAGCAACAATGGTGATACCATTAAACAATGTATTGACGCAGGGGTTATAAATCTAACTACTGCAGAACCAAACGGAGTTTGGCAAAGTATTCCAGCTAATTTAAATGGATTTAATACTACAAACGGAGCATTAACCCCAACTGCAACTGGCGCTGGCACATTTACGCTAAGACACAGTTTTGCAGGTGCATGTCCTGCTGCAGATACTATTGTTGTAAAAATAGATCCTATGCCTATAATTACATTTAATTTCGATACAATATTTTGTGATAATCACAGTCCGGAAGTATTAAACGTAACTCCAACAGGAGGGACATGGAGTGGATTAGGAGTTGTAGGGAACAATTTTAACCCAGCTATTGCTAACAAGGGAACAAATGCCAATCCTGCAGCTAACACGATTACATATAATGTAACAGTTGGTTTATGTAGCAATTCTCAACAACAAATCATGAATGTAATTGCTCAACCAGTGGCTTCTATCACTCAAGTTGGACCTTATTGTAACACAGATTCTGTTGTGAATTTAGTTTCAACTGGAACCGGTGGTGTTTGGAGTAGTAATAAAGGAGGTTTAACCAATGCTGCCAATGGTGTTTTTAACCCAGGAGGTTTAAATCCAGATATCTATAGTATTTATTACACAATTGACGGATTTTGTAAAACTGCTGACACCATTGATATTGATGTACGCGGACCAAAAAATCCTAACATCATACCGCAAAATGCTATTTGTTTAGGTGAAGCTAATGAAGTTACATTTAATGCAGCAAATGTGGGTTTATGGAGTGGAGATGTAAATTCCTCTGGAACTTTATTTGTGGTGGATAGTGGTAGATATACTATCATCAACACTATTAACGAAATTTGTAGAGTTGCGGATACAATTGAGTTTGAAGTAAAATTTGTTCCAGATGTAAATTTCGAAGCAAACATCATCAATGGTTGCGTTGGATTTACAGAAACTTTTAGAGATATTACAGTAAGTGCTAGTGCTGGAAATGCTGTTAGTAGCGTTTGGACTTTTGGTAACGGATCACAACGCAATGCATTAGGAACAACCACAACAACGTACAATACAAGTGGAAGTTTTACTGTTTCATTAACCAATACATATGCAAATGGATGTAGTAATTCTGAAACTAAACAAAATTATATAACTGCTAATCCTTATCCTAATGCAGATTTTACATGGAGTCCAAATACATTATCAGTTTTAGACGGTGCAGTAAGATTCACTAATAACTCATCAGGTGCTGTTAATCATTCATGGACTTTTGAGAGAAATATTATTAACCCTAGAACAGATTTCGAACCAGTAGTTTATATCTCAAGTGATAAAGCAGATACTATTGATGTTAAACTATTAGTAACCAGTGCTAATGGTTGTAGAGATTCTATTGTTAAACCAATAATTATTCAAGATTTTGCAACTGTGTATATTCCTAATGCATTTACACCAGATGGGGATGATTTAAACGATACTTTTTTCCCTACTGGAAGAAACATAACTGCAGACGATTATCACTTTATGATATTTAACAGATGGGGAACTTTAATTTGGGAAAGTTTTGAACCATACAAAGGTTGGGACGGAACAGTTTTAGGAGGAAGTGGGGTTTCACAACAAATTGATGTGTACGTTTGGAAATTGGTTTATCGAGATCAATTTCAAAACGAACGAAAAGAAAGAGTTGGAACTGTAACATTGTATAGATAATTTAAAGGCTGGGAAACCAGCCTTTAATCTTTATTTAAAATTCATTTTATGCTACACAAAAGCCTATCAATTTTATTCATTTCGCTCTTGGTGAATTCTATATCTTATGCTCAAGTTAAAAAGAAAATTTTAACCGAAAATGAAAAAATTGAGCAATTAATTTTGGCTATTCAAAATTTAAAATCAGCACAATTTAATCGTAACGGTACATTGTATGATGCAGAAACCGCCTCTAAGCACCTGAAAATGAAATGGAACAAAGCTGGAAATAGTATTAAAACTGCTGAAGATTTTATTGATAAAATTGCGTCAAAATCATCAATGACAGGTACAGAGTACAAAATTGTTTACGATAATGGAAAAGAAATTACTACTAAAAAGTTTTTATATGATAAATTAAAAAATTTATAGATATAGCTCTATTTTACATTAAAAAAACTATAGAGAAAAATTTTTAAAAATCAATATCGTTACTACAAGACAATTTATCTCTATAAACAGTAAAAATTTTAGATTTAGATAAAAACCCATAATATTTACCTTCTTTTAATACTGGTAAATTCCAAGCGTTTGTAGAATCAAATTTATCCATAACTGTATCTAAATGTTCATCAAAATTAACAAATGCTGGAGGTGGATGCATTAGGGCTTTCAATTCTATTCCATAATTTTCGGGTTTAAAAATTAAATGGCGCACATCATCTAATAAAATTACTCCCATCAACTCTTCCTCCGAGTTAATTATAGGAAAAATATTACGTTTACTCTTAGATATAGCTTGGATTAAGTCTTTTAATGTTCCATCTTCATGTACACATAATAAATCCTTTTCAATCACTTTTAAAACACCTATTTCGGTTAATAAAGTTTTATCTCTATCATGTGCAATTAAGTTACCTTTTTCGGCTAAATTTCTAGTATAAAAACTAAATTTAGAATAATTAATAGCACTCCCATACGATATTGCAACAACTATCATTAATGGAATAAATAATTCATATCCCTGAGTAATTTCGGCAATTAAAAAGATTGCTGTTAAAGGTGAATGCATTACGCCTGCTAACACACCCGACATACCAACTAAAATAAAATTATTTTCGGGTAAATTAATATTAAAATTACTCAAATTAACCAATCTAGAAAGAATAAAACCAGCCAATCCACCCATAAAAAGTGTAGAAGCAAAAACTCCACCAGATCCACCTGCTAATCTTGTAAAACTACCTGCATATACTTTTAAAAACAATGAAGCAACTAAAAACAAAAGTAAAAACCATTGCTCGTAAATTAAATCTCTGAGATACGGAATAGTTCCATAAATACTTTTTTCTATTAAAATAAAATCTTGATTTTTTAACAAACTCCTTAAAGTATAATAACCTTCTCCAAAAAGTGTTGGAAATAAAATTAAAATCAAACCTAAAAATGTTCCAAAAAAAAGATAACTAGAACGGTATTTATCAAATTTTAAAGCAAAGGAATTTAATTTTGAGCTGGTTTTTAAAAAATACACACCCAAAAAACCTGTAAAAACACCTAAAACAATATAAAATGGTATATCTTTCAAAATTATTGGAGCCAATTCACCAAAGTTAAACAACAAATCATCTCCAATTAATACTTTAGATATTAATGTTGCTGTAACAGACGATACAAGTAAAGGAATAATAAATGCAATTTTTAATTCCAATAAAATGATTTCTAACACAAAAATTACTGCAGCAACTGGAGCATTAAATAATGCAGATAATGCTGCAGCACTTCCACATCCAATCAACAATGATTTACGCTTATTATTTAAATGAAATAACTGACCAATATTAGAACCAATTGCTGAACCAGTTGCAACACTAGGTCCCTCCAACCCTACTGAACCTCCAAATCCTACTGTAAAAACACTGGTAAATACGTGTCCATACATATGTAATCTTTTTATAATACCATTGTTTTTACCAATACTGTACAATGCTAAAGTTACCCCTTCTGGCAATCTATTTTTAGATATATAACGAATAAAAATTAAACTAATAAAAATACCAATTAATGGAAAAGCAAAATACCAAAGATTCTGTAATCCACTGAAATATTTACTGTGAATTAAATTTTCGATAAAATGAATCAATGTTTTTAAAACACTTGCAACAACTCCACCTGCAACACCTATTATAAAACTTAATAACACCAAAAATCTACGGTCGCTTAAATGTTTAACACGCCATTTTAAAAATTCGGATAATAATTTTAAGATGTTATTTTTAATATTCATAATCCACAAAAAAAGAGCTGTTTATGTAACAGCTCTTCTTAATTTTTTATTAAATTAACAACATTGTTTATTTTCAGAATATAAATTTCCAGCTTTATTATACGAAGTTATTATTCCTTTAATCAAGGAAGAACTAAATCCTTGGTGTTCCATTTCGTTTAATCCGGCAATCGTACAACCTTTTGGTGAGGTAACTTTATCAATTTCATCTTCTGGATGCGATTCGTTTTTGCGTAATAAAGATGCTGCTCCTAAAGCGGTTTGAACTGCCATTTTTAGGGCATCGTGACTGTGAAATCCTATTTCTGTACCACCTTGTGAAGCTGCACGAATAAATCTTAAAAAGAAAGCAATTCCACAAGCACATAAAGCTGTTGCAGCTGTCATGTTGTCTTCATCAATCACTACCGTATCTCCAACGGTTTGAAACAACTGATCTGTTTTTTCTATATAGCTATAATCTAAAGTTTTAGCCGCAATACACGTCATGGATTCCTGAATAGAAATTGCAGTGTTAGGCATAGCACGTACAACAGGAACGTTCATTTTTAAATAATCCTTAACATCTTGAGTAGAAACACCAGAAATTACACTTATAAATAATTGTTCGTGGTTTACACTGTCTCTAATTTCATCTAAAACCTCATTTAAAGTTTGAGGTAAAATTGCCAAAACTATGATATCAGCATTTACAACTGCCTCTGCATTACTTTGTAAAGCAACAAATCCCTCAGCTGCAATAGCATCAACATTCTTTTTTCTTCTTCTTGTAATGGTAATTTGCTCTTTAGTATATTTCCCAGATTTTACCAAACCTCTCGCCAAAGCCATACCAATATTACCGCCACCTAAAATTGCAATTTTCTCCATAAAATTTTTATTGATTAATTTTTTGGTAAAATTAAACAATCTTAATTAAACTTGATGTTAAAATCTCCACAAAATCAATTTGTAATTTCCCCTTTTAGGTTTTGGCTGAGCAAGGATGTTTTTTCTTGTAAAGGGATATTCTTCCCTAATACATACATCATTTTGCAAATACTTGCCGATCGGGTTTGGTCTTTTCCATCCAAAACACCCATGGATTTTAAAATGTTACTCGATTGATATTCGCCTAATTTTGCACCACCTTTGATACACTGAGAAATTACCTGAACAACACCCCCTTGATGGATAAAATTTTGAATTTTTTTTAAGGTAAAATCGTTTATTTTAAAATTTCCACTTCCATATAATTCCATAATTACACCTCTGTAATTTTGGATATCAAAAATATGCCGAATAAAAGAAGGATGAATGGTGGGTGTTTCCACATACAAAGCCACTTTTTCCTCCATTGAAGTTTCTAATTCAAACGATTTATCGGAAGAGTTTTTTAGTAATTTACTTTCGTTGAATTTTAACTGAATGCCACTATTAGCTAAACTAGGATAATTGGGCGATTTAAACGCGTTAAAATTTTCGCTATGGTATTTTACACTTCGGTTGGCGCGCAACAATTCGTTTTCGAAAAATATACATACTTCCTGTACCACGGCATTATTATTTTGATAAGCTGCTGCAATTTGTATCGCTGTAATTAAATTATCGCGCGCATCCGTTCTGCTAGCACTTATCGGCAATTGAGAACCCGTAAAAACAATAGCTTTTTGTAAATTTTGCAACATAAAACTTAAGGCACTTGCAGTGTAAGTCATTGTATCTGTACCGTGCAAAACTACCATTCCGCAATACTTTTGATAATTTTTTTGTATTAATTTACACAACTCTAACCAATCGGGATAATGAATATCCGCTGAATCCTGAATTTTAGAAACCGAAATAAAATCAACTTCAATAGATAAATCTGGTAAATATTTTAAAATCGAACTTTGGTTAGCAGGCTCTAAAAACCCCTCAGGATTTTGTATCATCCCTATTGTACCACCAGTGTATATTAATAAAACCTTTTGCATAGTTTTTTTAATTTTCCTTACGCATTAAAATATCCAATAGTTTTTGAGTACCCTCTGATGCTGTGCATGCAAAGGTTTGAATAGGAAAATTAAACGAAAACTCGTTGGCATTAGGATCAATTAAAAACAACTCGCAATTTTGAGGGACATGATATATTAAATTAGCCGCAGGATACACATTTAAACTGGTACCAATTACCACTAAAATATCCGCTTGCGCACAATTTTTTTCGGCAATAGTAATCATAGGCACCATTTCTCCAAACCAAACAATATGCGGGCGCATGGGTTTACCTTTGCTACAAATATGCTGAGGCGTTAATTTCCAACCCTCTAATTCTACTACTTCATTTTCGTCGATTATACTGCGCACTTTTTTTAACTCGCCATGCAAATGAACAATATTAGATGAGCCCGCCCTTTCGTGTAAATCATCCACATTTTGCGTAACAATTGTAACATCAAACTTTTCTTCTAATTTTACTAAATTATAATGCCCCGCATTAGGCTCAACTTCCAACAATTGTTTGCGACGCTCGTTGTAAAATCGATTTACCAACTCTCTATTTGTAAACCACGCGTCCCTTGTAGCCACATCTTCAATTCGGTGATTTTCCCATAAACCATCCGCCCCTCTAAAAGTATTAATTCCGCTTTCTGCACTAATTCCTGCACCACTTAAAACAACTAATTTTGGTTTATACATATTAAAAAGAAATTAAATGCTTATATAATATTTACGAATTAACCATTCGGCTAACCATAAAATTAAGATGATAAAAAATAATATATAATAATCTAAAATACTATTTTTTTTCTCTACTGTACTTTCAATTATTGGATATTCACTCTGATTAATCTCATTTAAAAGTTCAGATAATTTATTAGGCATAATACTTTTCCCCAAAGTTTTCGCACTTAAAAATTGTAAATCTTTCCACTTAGCCTGCGTATCCATAAACTCGATATTTTGCTCACTTACCACAAATTTTCCTTTTAACACTAAAGTATCCTTTGGATAATTACTTTGCAACTGATAAGTATATTCCCCAGCACTTAAATTTTGTATAGGTGCAGTATATTTATTTTGCTGAAAATACAGTTTATATGTATTTTTTATTTTTTTATTTTGAATTTTTAATTCCAACTCCGCCTCAGTATTTAGCTCTAAATTTTTAAAATACAGCCAAGCATGAAACATGATTTTTTCATTTTCATAATACCAATCTTTGTGCTGTACTTGTAAACGCTCATTTTGCTTGTCAACTGTTAAATAAGCGGTTAATTGATTAATCCAAGATTGAAAAACTTTTTTTTGTTCCTCATCCGCAGTTAAGTTCCATCTCCAAATTCCACTTGCCCAAAACACACCTATTTTTTGTTGATTGAATGTAGAAAATTGCAATAAAGGTTTATCGGTTTCCACATTTCCATATTTACAATTCCAAACTGTAATTTTATCTCCTTTTAAATTGTAATTTGCATTTAACCTATATACAGGCGGTAATTTTGCTATGCTTGAAATATCTAATTTTAAATAACTTTGGTTGGCATTTGACACAAAAACTTCATCGGATTTTTTTGTATTAGACTGGATATTAATAAAAGTATTTTGTGTATTTATATTAGATGCTTGTGTTGGAAATAAGAGTAAATTGGTTTTTGAAGTTTCTATCATTTTCCAAGTTTCGGCATTGGGTAAACCTACAAAAATGAGTAAATTTTGCTTAATCAATTCACTCATTTTTAAACCTTCTGTAGAACAAATTTTTACCGAATAATCCTTAAAATTCTCCAATGCACTTTGAATAGCTGCCACGTCTGGGTGCGGACTATTGTATGCTAAAAGAATATTTTTTTTATTATCTAAAATCTTTATAAAACTCTCTTGTTTTTGAAGTAATTTACCTTTGTGATTTACAATTTCTAAAGTAATTTTTTGCAAACCACTTTTTGTAGCTTTTAAAACTAAATCGCCCGAAATAAGTTGTTTATCCAAACGAATTTCTGCTTTTTTTTGATGTTGTATAGAATCCGAAAAATACCATTTAAACACCATGTTTTCACCTTTAAATTTCTGCAAATTTATTTCGTAACCTACTGTAAATTCATTATTTAGATAAGCAGTTTTGTTGTGAAAAATTGCATTGATTTTTATTTGAGGATACAAATTACTATCACCTAGTAAAATTGTATGTATTTTATTTTCATCCGATTGAATATATTTTAATTCGTTACCACTATTTACAATTCCATCACTCATTAAAACTATGTGAGGAACAGAATATGCTGGATAAGATTGCTGAATATGTTGAACCAATTGTTGGATATTGGTAAAGGATTGATGATAACCCTTAAAAGTATCCAAAGTATTTTCGCCAAAATACACTATTTCGGGTTGTAAATTTTTCCAATCATAAGAAGAAAAATCCTTGATTTTTTGCTTAATTAAATTTGTATCTGATTTTAAAGGAATTGATTTAGAAACATCTACAGCTAAAATCACTCTCGAAGGATATTCGGTTGATTTGTGTAATATAAAAAAAGGCTGTAGTAACAAAAAAGCTATCAGCGATAAATATGAAAACTTTAAGCAAAAAAGTACTATTTTAACTTTAGGAGTAAGTGATTTATTTTTATAAAAATACAGTAAATAGCTTATAAAACCTACCAAAAGCAGTAAAGGTAATAGCCACAAAAAATGAGTTTGAGTAAACATTTAAACTGTATTAAAAAGGGTTAACTAAATATCAACCCTTTAATTTATTTTACATTACCATACCTCCACAAATGTTTATCACTTGTCCGGTGATGTAAGAAGATTGATCAGAACCTAAGAAAACACATAAATTAGCAACATCTTCCGGTTGTCCGGCACGTTGTAATGGAATATTTTTAACCCATTCTGCAACAACTTTTTCATCTAAAACTTCCGTCATTTCTGTAGCAATAAATCCTGGTGCAATTGCATTGCTTCTAATGTTGCGTGATCCTAATTCCTTGGCAACAGATTTTGTAAAACCGTAAATACCAGCTTTAGATGCAGCATAATTTGCCTGACCAGCATTACCATTTACACCAACAACAGAACCTACATTTATAATACTTCCTGATTTAGCTTTTAACATCGTACGTAAAACCGATTTTGTTAAATTAAAAACTGATTTTAAATTGGTACCAATCACTTCATCAAACTGCTCTTCAGTCATTCTCATTAATAAATTATCACGTGTAATACCCGCATTATTAACAACAATATCTACTGTACCATAATGTGCTACAACATCTGCCACCAATTGTTCTGCAGCTTTATAATCTGCCGCATTACTTTTAAAACCTTTAGCACCATTTCCTAATTCATTTTCTAAAGCTCTGGCTTTTTCCTCCGAACTCAAATACGTAAAAGCAACTTTTGCTCCTTCTTGTGCATAACGTTGTGCTATAGCTCTTCCAATTCCTCTGGATGCTCCTGTAATAATAGCAACTTTACCTTCTAATAAACCCATAATTTTATTTTTAATTAAACAGTTGATTCCTAAAACTTAATTTCATATTTTTGGCAATCTTAAATTAAAATCACCAAAGTTTTCCAAAGATATGAGATTTTTATTTTTTTGCCTCTTAATATTTAATTTTTCCTACAAAACAATTGCACAAAGTTGGATTGATGTGGGTGTAAAAGCTCATTTTGGTATCAATCAATTATACAATCCAAACATTTGGGAAAACAATAAAGTGGTTAATTTGTTATCTTATACCCACAATTTTGGTGCTAAAATTGGCTATAACTTTAACATGAAATACCAAGTTACATTAGATTTTTTGTTCTCAAAAGGGAGCCAATTGTACGACCTTAGTAACGAAAGTAATATTTGGGAAAGAAATTACACATTTTCATATTTTTCTCTACCGTTGCTATTTAGATTTAACAATGAAAGTGGAAATTATTTTGAACTTGGTCCTCAAGTAAATTTTATTTCAAAAGCAAATATGGAAGAATTTAGCGTTTCGCAATCTGTTAAAAATCAATTTAATCCCACAAATTATGGTGCAGTTGTAGGAATGGGATCCTATTTTTTAGGTAACAAAAATTTATATTTATTATTTGGAGTTCGTTTACACGTTGGTTTAAGTGATATCATAGGAAAAGATGGCGGATTAAACTCTGTGGATCATTTCCCAATCCTACAAAAAGAAGTAAATATAACCCATACCGAATATCAAAAAACTACGATGTTTATGTTGATGTTGAATACCGAAATTAATTTTGACTTGGGTTATCTTGCTCGTTCCAATTGTAAACGTTCGGCATTTATGTTTTTTAAATAAAATTGATTTTTGTTGGATATAAAATTAGTAAGCTTAAATTTGTGCAGATTTAATTTAATATTATGTTAAAAGTTTTTCAATCAGATAAAAAAGTATTGTCTATTTATACTGTTGCAGGTTTTCCTAATTTAAATGACACTATGCCTATTTTAAAGGCATTACAAGATAGTGGAGTGGATATGATTGAGTTGGGTATGCCTTATTCGGATCCTTTGGCTGATGGCCCGATTATTCAAAAAGCAGCTATGCAGGCGATTGAAAATGGAATGACATTAAAACTTCTTTTTGAACAAATAGCCGATTTAAAATCTACAATTCATATCCCTGTTTTGTTAATGGGTTATGTAAATACTGTTATGCAATATGGCGTAGAGAATTTTTGTAAAGATGCACAAAAATGTGGTATCACAGGAGTAATTTTACCCGATTTACCTTATGATATTTACACGCGAGATTTTAAATCTATATTTAATAGATACGGTTTATTTAACGTGTTTTTAGTTACACCTCAAACATCTACCCAACGTATAGAGATGTTAGATAAAGCTACTGAGGGCTTTTTATATTTAGTTTCTTCCGCATCAACTACAGGAAATAACAAAGGTGTAGCAGATTCGGAAACTTACCTACAACGCATTCAAAATATGAAATTACAATCCAAAAAAGTGGTGGGTTTTAATATAAAAAATAAAGAAACCTTCGATTTTGCTTGTAAATACGCCGATGGCGCTATTATAGGTAGTGCATTTGTAAATCATTTACAAAACCTAAAAAAGGATTTAAATCAAGGAATTAAAAAATTTATCAGTAGTATTAAATAATTTCTTGTATATTTTTGTTAATTTTAAACGCCTAAGTACAATTTATTTACTTTTAGTTAAATGCTAAGATTAAAATAATTTGGTTTTAGTCATACTCTTTATTGGTTTTTCTTAAATCATAATTAGAAATTTCTAATTTTCATCTTAACTTTTTCTTAAAGTAAATTAGTTTTTAAAATAATGTAACTTCTGCAAATTTAAATTGTTTAAGGATTCGATTACTAAACATACCTAGCATATGAAGAAATTTTTACCTTTTATTCTACTTTTATTCTATATAAATATTTCTAAATCTCAAATCGTATTAGAATTTTGTCCCGTAACAAAAACACAGGCAAATGATTTCGCTGGAAACAAACAATTTAATGCAACAGTTGTTGTTAGAAATAACACAGGAGTGGTAATAGATTTAGCAAATAATAAATTTAAAATGGAATGGCCAAGTTTAGTATCTTTACAATGGCCATTTTCTGAAGGAGTCCAAAACGGTATAAACTGGGAATTTAAACTTAATTTAGATTGGCCTGGAACTTTAGCTGTAGGAGGTACAGCATCCAAAAATGTAAATGGAAATAAGTTTTCCGGGGTTTTAATGTTTCCAACTTCCGGTACTTTAACTCAAAATGGTGTAACTTACACTGTAGAGGTTAAACATTGTGCAAAAACTAATGCGTTTGAATTATATGATTCAAAATTTGATTTTGATAGAAATTGTTTTATCGAATCTCCTAAATCTAACATGTGTTTAGGTGAAGGAGCTTCTGAAGTTTGGGCTGGCGAAGGTGTTTATGACATTATGTATCCTAAAGACAGGCCAAGCTGGGCTATTGGTGTAATGGTTGCACATCGTTTATTTACCAATTTAGCTGGAATTGAAATGTTATCACCTAATTTCTGGACGGCTACAGCGTTAAATGAATCGCGTATGTCGTGTGATGCAACTATCGACCCAAATCAAAAAGATCATTGTTATATAAATTCTGGAGTTAGTGCTTGTCAAACTGCATCTCCAGGAAATAAAGGTGGAAATGTTGTAAATAACTGTTTCCAAATTTTAAATATTGGTTATAGTCAGATTTCAGACAACCAACCTGATTTATTTTCACAAACTAATGCATATGGAACAGCTACCTATAATACAATTGTAGGATCCAATCAATGGGAAACTGGTGCTTTGGCTGTATCATATTATCATTATCAAAACATACAGTATTGGAATCAAATCTTTTGTTGGAATGCTCATAAATTTCATAAAGATGCTAAAGATCCTTATGCAGTTGAAAAAGTTTTTTATCATGCATACCATGATGGACCTAATGCTGGAATTTCGTTGCTAAAAGATATAGAAGCTAACTACAATCCTGCTATGGCTGCTACAAACATGAATACTGTTATTGCAAATGTAGGAACCTGGGCAAGTACAACAATGGGTAGCCAAAAAGTAGCAAATTTTGTAAGTTTATTAGATGGTAACGGCACACCATACCCAACGCAAAAAGTTAATTCTACAACCAAAAATTATGGTTGTTATCAAGCCAATATTAAATGGAGCGACATTTTATTTTACTTAGATAAAATTAAGATTTTATACCCTCAGGTAATGTCTCCAGCTGTTCAAAGTGCTATAAAAACAGTTTTTGATGGTTTAAATGGAGGAGCTTCAGTTCCTTTTGGTAATTTAGGTCCAGTAATAGATGAAATTGTCGTTCAATTAGGTGGTCATGATCCTTCTAAATATATTGCTACACAATTCTCTGCATCTAAAGTTTGTCCAGGAAATCCAGTTGGAGTTTCATTAAGAACTGTGGATACTTTATGCCCGGGTGAGTCTGGATTTTTACAAGTTTGGTTAGCAGGTGATCCTACTTTTAAAGTAGATATTAAATTTCCTGATGGAAGTATTAAAAAGTACACTAATATAAATGCTTCCCCTTATAACATATCGATTAATCAACCTGGTGATTATGAGGTTGTTTATTTCGAAGATGCTGACCAAGTTGGAGATATCAATTGTAATTTTGCTAAAATTACTGTACAGTCTAAAAATGGAAGTAACGTGAGTTGGGATAAAAGTAAAGTTACAGGAACTGGTTCTTCTAAATGTGCTACGGGTGATTTAATTGTTAAAAAAACTGGAAACGAAGTAGTTACAATTTCTTATAGAAAAGATGGTGTAGCGCAACCAAACATTGTAATGCAAGCTAACGAAACTTCTAAAACTATCGCAACAAATGTTATTGGAGGTGAATATATCATTACAACCATCAGTCCAAACAGTTGTGGAACTCCTATCAACGATACTATTCGTTTTTGTAACACAACCTGCACAAAGCCTCAATTAACTATTCCTGCTTATACAAATCAGTTTTGTCAAGGTGATAGTGTTTTAGTGCGTTACAACTTTACAGGAGTTGCACCATATAAATTATATCTCCACAATACAGTTAACAATACCAAACAAAATTTCACCAATATCAATGCAAACTTTATCCAGTTTTATGTAAAAGATGCTGTGAATTTTAGGGTAGATTCTCTTTTGGATAAAAATTGCAAAAATGATACGATTACAAGAAGAGTAATTATAACTAAAAATCCAATTCCAACCTTCGATTTAGGTAAAGACACAACAATTTGTGCTTCCAGATTTCCTTTTGCTTTAAATGGTCCAACTGGAATGAATACTTATACTTGGACGGGTACAGGAACACCTACTGGGGCTAACTTCTCGGCAAGTGCTGCTGGTAAAGTTGTTTTAAGAGTAGTTAAAGATGGTTGTTCTTTTAAAGATTCTCTTACTATTACTACAAAACCGGGTTTAGTGGTTAATTTAGGTAAAGATTCTACCCGTTGTGATGGTACAGTAGTTTTAGATGCTGGCGCTGGATTTAATTCTTATGTTTGGAATGGAAATACTGCAAACAATCAACGTACTTTTACAGCAAGTACTTCAGGTCAATATAGAGTTGCTGTTGCAAATACTGATGGTTGCGTTGGTTTTGATACAATTAATGTTACAATAAATCCTACACCTACCTTCGATTTAGGAAAAGATACTTCAATTTGTGCTTCCAGATTCCCTTTTGCTTTAAACGGACCTACTGGAATGAACACTTATACTTGGACAGGAACTGGAACACCTACTGGGGCTAACTTCT